>OGOY01000438.1_pt1 | contig 53883 bp, 50 predicted proteins | sample 1552811 | NCBI WGS metagenome assembly OGOY01 (sample SAMEA2580132, study PRJEB22360) | human gut metagenome | biome: human gut; feature: human-associated habitat; material: faeces | place: Denmark | collected 2008/2010 | reverse complement strand
AAGCGGTACGCGAGCTGGGTTCAGAACGTCGTGAGACAGTTCGGTCCCTATCTGTTGTGGGCGCAGGATATTTGAGGAGCTCTGACTCTAGTACGAGAGGACCGGGTTGGACATACCTCTGGTGAATCAGTTGTGTCGCCAGATGCACTGCTGAGTAGCTATGTATGGATTGGATAAGCGCTGAAAGCATCTAAGCGCGAAGCCAGCTTCAAGATGAGATATCCTTACAGGGTCGTTCGAGATGAGAACGTTGATAGGTTGCAGGTGTATAGTCGGTGACGGCACAGCCGAGCAATACTAATTACCCGAATGTTTACTTTAAGCGGAGTATATTCTTCTTTATCTTTCCGGTGTAAATGTCAAATTCTCAGCGGAGGCTGTGGGTTGTTGGGATATGTAACGGGAACTGAAGAAATTGTAACGAAACAGGATAAAATCCTTAAAATATTAAAAGGTGTCTATAACCGGGGGGATCCACCTCTTTCCATTCCGAACAGAGAAGTTAAGCCCCTGAGTGCCGATGGTACTGCCTTATGGTGGGAGAGTAGGTTGGCGCCGAATTTTGAAAGCGAGTTACGAAAGTGACTCGCTTTTTTTTATCTGATTATACTGACTAAACCAAACAGATACTGGCTGAAGAAGAAGGAGGGAAGGTAAATGCATTGGGTATGCCCCCTCATGTTAAGCCCCCTTTTAGAAACACTATCGCATAGAATTCCATTTGTCAAAAATGTCGATCCTACCGGACAATTTTTGAATGATAGTGAACGAGTCCCTTGTCAGGTGATTGCTGTGATTGAGGATCTTCCACAGAACAGTCATTTTAATTTTGAATATCTGGAATCCATGACTCCGGATATAGCTGATTATGATGGCTTGGAGTTCTTTATTTATCTGAAATTTAGGAAAGGTGTCCATTAGAGAAGGTAGTAGAAAAATCTAACCGGGTCAATCGAAAAGTATTAGAGGGGTATAATACCTTGAAATATACAAACAGGGAGTGAGCTGGAACCTTTAACTTCTATTCATTTGTCGACTTTAGCCGATTTTGATTTTAAAACCGGAGCCGGGATGGTTGGGATTCTATTTATGAGTTGTATCGGATTATTGATTTTATTTATTTCCGTCAGTAATTTTGTCGTCCTTTTTATGGTACAAGGGGAAAGACGTTCTAAAGAAATCCCTTTTGGGTATGAGATAAAATATATATACCGTGTCGGGGATATTGGTCTGGATTGCTTTGCTTGTTTGTATAAGTAGCTGGAAAACTATCATACGTAATCCTTTCGAAGCTTTAAAAGCTGGGGAATAATATTCAATAACTGTTGACAAATCTGGAAGGAGTGATCGAATCAGTCGTAGTTATCTGATTTTCTTCCGGAGGAGACACTGAATTTTTTCGTTCAGCTTCATAATAAGCGAAACTGAACAGGATGATCAGGATCAGGCATACATGGAGACAATCCCGTTGGCTTTGATATGATATTTTTTTCGACATCATGTTAAGAGTATATACGGTAATACTTTACCGAATGGTTTGTGTATAGATAAAATATTTGTTTGTCGGATTAGAGTTTTTTCTGAAGTATTTTATAACATCTGAAGTAAAAAATAGGTTTGTTTTGCCGAATTCCCCGTTTTTATAAATTGAAAAATATCAGAATATAATAGCTTTATTGAGCGGAATATTCTAATTTTGTTACGTGATTTATAAAAACTGCAAACTTTTTAAAAATAAAACCTATGAAATTTTTTATTGACACGGCTAATTTGGATCAAATTAGAGAAGCAAATGATCTGGGAGTGTTGGATGGAGTGACGACCAATCCATCGTTGATGGCTAAAGAGGGGATTAAAGGAGTGGAGAATTGTAAAAAACATTATGTCGATATTTGTAATATCGTCCAGGGAGATGTGAGTGCTGAAGTGATTGCTACCGATTATGAGGGAATGATAAAAGAAGGAGAAGAATTGGCCGCTTTGCATCCGAATATTGTAGTCAAAGTTCCTTGTATTGCCGAAGGGATTAAAGCTATAAAATATTTTACCGGAAAAGGTATCCGTACCAATTGTACTTTAGTATTTTCTCCGGGGCAGGCTTTATTGGCTGCAAAAGCCGGAGCTACCTATGTATCTCCTTTTGTGGGCCGTCTGGACGATATTTGTAGTGATGGTATCGAGTTGGTTAGTAAGATCGTGGATATGTACAGTTATTATGGTTTCCATACTCAGGTTCTGGCTGCTTCGATCCGGAATACGCAACACATCATTCAGTGTATAGAGGCTGGTGCCGATGTCGCAACCTGTCCGTTGGCTGCTATCAAAGGATTACTGAATCATCCGTTGACAGATAGTGGACTGGCTAAATTCCTGGAAGATTACAAAAAGGTAAACGGTTGACGCTTCATGTATATCAAATTATTTGAGGATAATCCTAATACCCGGGATATCCTTAAAGTTGTAGAGGTGTTGAAAGCCGGTGGCATTATTATCTATCCGACGGATACAATTTATGCGATCGGTTGTGACATTAATAATGTCAAAGCTGTGCAGCGTGTTTGCCAGTTGAAAAATATCAAACCTGAGAAAGCCAATTTTTCGATGATTTGCCGGGATCTGTCGAATATCGCTGCTTATGCGAAAGTAAATAACGAGGTTTTTAAGGTGATGAAACGTAATCTACCCGGGCCTTTTACTTTTGTATTGCCGGCAACTAATAAATTGCCTAATGTGATGATCAATAGGCGGAAGACTATCGGTATCCGGATTCCGGATAATTATATCGTGATGTCTATTGTTGAAGAACTGGGTAATCCTTTACTGACTACTTCGGTTAAAGCTGAAGACGAGGTGGTTGAATATATGACCGATCCTGAATTGATTCATGAAAAATATGAGAAATTGGTGGATTTGGTGATCGACGGTGGTTTTGGACAGAATGTTGCCTCGACAGTTGTCGATTGTACCGATGACCGGATAGAAGTCATCCGGCAAGGAATCGGAGAATTGAAGTGAAAGCAGGAAGCAGAGGAGAAAAGAAATGAAGGCTGTTCCGGGTATATGGGACAGCTTTTTTTGGCATTCTTTTTGTCGTAGAAAAGAAACGTTTGATCAGATAGAACGTAATGGGATAGTAAAGGTTATTGAAAGGAGGTTTTTATGCTTTGGGACTGTATTTTTCGGTTATTGTTAGCTGGAGTTTTGGGAGGGGTGATCGGCTGGGATCGGGAGTATCGGGCTAAGGAGGCGGGATTGAGGACGCACTTTTTGGTTGCTTTGGGAAGTGCTTTGATTATGATTGTATCACAATATGGATTTGCCGATGTCTTGGCTAAGCCGGGTTATGGTTTGGATCCGAGTCGAGTGGCTGCTCAGGTGGTCAGTGGTATCGGTTTTATCGGAGCAGGGACTATTCTGATTCAAAAACAGTTTGTACGAGGCTTAACGACGGCTGCCGGTTTATGGGCAACTTCGGGTATCGGACTGGCTGTCGGAGGAGGTATGTATTGGATCGGAGTATTCGCCATGATCCTGACTTTAATAGGACTTGAATTTCTGACTATTATTTTTAAAAATGTAGGAGAACATAGTTCATTGCTGGTATTTGCCACTACCGATAAAGAAAATTTGAAGCGGGTGACCAATGAACTACATTTGAGAAATTATCGGATTGCCAGTTATGATATGCAACACGAGCCTCTCGAACATGCCGATTTATACCATGTAACGATGGTGATCAAGACCAAACGCTATCTGGATGAGAGTGAATTATTTCAGTTTATGCAAAGTTTGCCCGATCTGACTTTAGAACGGATAGCCTGATTATTTTCTCCAGAAAGCTTTTGTAAACAGCACCATGACGGTAAAGATCTCCAGACGTCCTACCAGCATTAAAAAAGCCAGGAATAATTTGGCAAAATCATTCAGGTGCGCATAGGAAAACATCGGACCGACACTGCCGAATCCGGGACCTACATTACTCATCGAGCTGACGACGGCACTGCAGGCGGTAATGATATCTTCCGTAAAGATGGTCATGATCAGACTCCCGATGGTAAATACAATCATGAATAAAATGGCAAAAGCCATAATCCCCGTCATTATATTGGGATGAACGCTTTTATTGTTGTATTTGACATTGATAATACCATTGGGGTGAATAATACGCTTTAACTCTACAAAAGAATTTTTAAATAGCAGATAAACCCGTACGACTTTCATTCCTCCGGCTGTAGAACCGGCTGAGGCTCCGACGAAAAGAAGTAAGAACAGAATCAAACCTAACAAGGGAGGCCAAAGCAGATAATCGGCGGTTGCAAATCCCGTTGTCGTGATTAAAGTAACTACCTGAAAGGTGGCATCACGCATACTCTTCTCGAAGTCTGCCCAGCCGATGACGTAAAGTCCTACACCGATCACAACGCTGGCTAGCAAGACAATCGTGAAATAGAGTTGAAATTCATTATCCTGGATCAGTTTCCTCCAATTACCACGGATAGCTGTATGTAAAAGTCCGAAATTGGTACCTGCCATAAAAGTAAAAATGATGATGACATATTGGATATAAGCGGAATCCCAATAAGCGATACTATTTTGTTTGGTCGAGAATCCTCCGGTGGCCATCGTGGTGAATGCATGACAGATACCATCGAAGAGATTCATTCCTCCGAATAGGAGCAAAAGGGTTTGTAGAAGTGTCAGGATGGTGTAGAGAATCCACATTTGCCGGGCAGAAGAAGTAAAGGTAAATGAAGTTTTATTGTGTGTAGGCCCTGGGACTTCTGCCACATAAAGATCCCGTCCCTCTATTCCGAGACTCGGTAATATGGCGATAAATAGCATAATAATCCCTAATCCTCCCAGCCATTGGGTCAGGGAACGCCAAAATAAGGTGGCATGAGGAAGTGCTTCAACATGATTCAGAATAGAAGAGCCCGTCGTGGTGAACCCCGACATGGTTTCAAAAAAGGCATCTGCAAAGGAAGGGATTGTATTCCCGATCATATAAGGTAGGCTACCGAAAAGGGAGAAGATGATCCATACCATCGTTACCATGAAATAACCATCTTTTTTGGCCAATACCCGGTCTTTGATTTTTATCAGTTTAGACAACAGGAAACCGGCACTCATGGTGATCAGGGAGGTATAAAAGAAAGCCGATGCATCATGTTCACCATAAATTAAAGCAATCAGGACACATAACAATAAGAAGGCACTCTCGATCAGTAACAGCCTTCCCATCAGATTGGCGATAAAGCGAAAGTTTATCATCTTCTGAAAAAATTTATTGGAAATATTTAATTACTTTTTTGACAGCATTTTGCAGAGCAAAGATCACTACCGTATCCCCGGCCTGTATCTGCACATCACCTTTAGCTATAATGGTTTCGTCGCCCCGGAATACTCCTCCGACAGTGGCGTCATCCGGGAAGTGAACGTCTTGTAAAGAATACTTTGTGATTTTAGACCCAGGCTGAGCTTTCAGTTCGAATACTTCCGCTTCTGAAAAAGTCAAAAATTTCAGATGGCGGACATCGACATTCATGGTGTAACGGTAAATATGGGAGGCTGCAATCAGTTTGGTATTGATTAACGTACCGATTCCGATATTTTCTGCCAGGTCGATGTAATCGATATTTTCCACTTCGGCTACACTTTTCTTGACCCCCATTTTTTTAGCTAAGAGGCAAGACAATATATTGGTTTCTGAAGAACCTGTCAGACTGATAAAAGCGTCTACATTTTTAATACCTTCTTCCCTCAGTAAAGTAAGATCTCGTCCGTCCCCGTTAATCACCAGCGTAGATTTTAGTTTGTCGGCCAGTTGGATGCATTTTTCACGGTCTTTCTCGATAATCTTGACATGGTAATTTTTTTCCAGCAGAGAGGCTGTTTTTATACCTATTCTGGAAGCTCCGACAATTACTATATTTTTGATTTCAAATTGTTCTTTACCACATAAGGCGAAAACATTCGGAATAAAAGAAGGTCGGGTGACGATAAAAACCAGATCTCCATATTTCAATTCGTCGTTTCCCCGGGGGATGATGGTATGGTTGTGGCGTTTGATGGCAACGATCCGGAACTGATCGGCTCCATAGATTTCTGCCATTTTGATCAAGGTATGGTTGAGGATAAGCGCATTATCCCAAAGTTTTATCCCTAACAATTGCAGACGTCCGTCCGAAAACTCATGCATCTGTCTGGAACCGATTTGTTTTAGCGAAGCAACGATTTCTTCGGCTGCCAACCGTTCCGGATAGATCAGTGAATCGATACCGATAGAACGCAGGTATTCTGCATTTTCGATTTCCAGATATTCACTGTTATTGACCCGGGCGATCGTTCGTTTAGCTCCTAGTTTTTTGGCCAATATAGCAGAATTGATATTCTGATCTTCTTGAGGATTTACAGCAATATATAAATCACATTTTCCGACTTCTGCATCTTTCAGAGCACCGATTGAAGTACACGAACCGACGATAGAGAGGATATCGATCTGGCTTTCCAGATCCTCCAGTTTATCCTGATTTGTATCGATCAGCATAATGTTGTGTTCTTGCCGGCTAAGCATCTTAGCCAAATGTGTACCGACAGCTCCAGCTCCGGCGATAACGATGTTCATTGTTTGTGAAATATTTTGATTTCATTTTATTGGATTGCAAATTTACTGAAAATAATAGATTAAGCCAGTGTTTATGCTAAAACTTTATCGGAGGGAATATCGGAAACTTCCGGTCTCTGCTGTGTTGACGAGAGTGAGATGATGCTGACGGCAAAATTTGTCCCATAAACGAATGTTAAATGCTGTATTGGAACCGTCAAGGACTATTTGTGCCGGATATCGGTGTTCTTCAGGAGAAAATATTTTTTCCGGACTGAGATTATGGGTTACGATTAGTATCTGACCTTTCGTTAGGGGAAGATTTGAGGCGGATGCGATTGTCAGTGTGTCTTTTAAAGAACAGAGCTGTCCGGAATGATAGCTGAGTCCGTTACCCAGAAAGCCTTGATGGTCGGGTAATGACCGGAGATTGTTCTGAGCGATATAGGGCTGCGTTTGCGGGAGGCTGTCGGAAGACCGGAGTAAATAAGTATAATATCCCTTATAATTCAGTATAATAGCACTTTTTTGAGGAAGTTGAAATACGATGATTTCCTGGCGATTGGCAAGATAAAAATGGGAGGATATATTCCAGCATAAGAGAATAAAGAGAGTGAACATGGAATATCTTCTCCATTTTTTCCCGGGTTTGGTAAAATAGAGATATAGAAAAATCAAACTGATATAGGACAATAAAACGGTGGGAACAGAGGGATACAAGTGATGCAGGTTGAAACTGTAAGGAGCGAAGATATGCAGAAATCCCATGATTATTTTTTCTGTCACTTCCGGAATCCAGGCCAGGTACTGACTGAGTAGAAAGGGGAATATCAGACAAAGCATGGCGGCATAGAGCAGAAAAGTAGCTAATGGAACCGCGACCAGGTTGGCTAAGAAGCCGTTCAAATTGATCGTATGGAAATAATAGGCGCTGATGGGAAGAGTCGGCAATTGAGCTGCTACTGTAATACAGCAACAGGCATATATTTTGGCCGGAAAAGGGGGGAGCTTTCCGGCAAATCGATATAAAAAGGGATAAATAGTCAATATACCGGTATAAGCGCTGTACGATAACAGGAAACTGAGTGAATACAAATTCGAGGGATGAAACGATAAGGTTAGAAAAGCTGCTGCTGCAACAGAGTTCAGGGGGGTATAGGATCGGTTGAAATATTGACCGATATGAATAAAAGAAAGGATCGTTGCAGCCCTGACAACGGATGGGGATAAACCGGTGAGACAAACGTAACACCAAAGAATCGGGAGTACCACAAAAGTAATTTTACGGGAAGGGAAACCGATACTTTTGAAAATAAACAGTATAAATAAGTAAATAGCACCGGTATGCAGACCGGAGACCGATAAAAGATGGACTGTTCCCGTCGAGATAAATAGATTTTGTACCTCGCTGTCGAGGTCGTTTTTATATCCCAGACAGAGAGCGTTTACGAGTTGGCAACAGGTAGAGTCTGAAAATAACCGATGGGTCTTACTTAGCCATTTCTTGCGAAGATGATCGAAAACGGTGTATAAATCGTCCGAATGACCGTTTTGCCGGATGGGACTAACCGGTAGTAGATGAAAAAAAACGTTTTTTTGTTTTAAATAGCGGGCATAACTGAATTCACCGGGATTGGCATTCTGTCGGAAAGGGAGTATACGGGCATTGAAATGCAGGGAGTCGCCAGGCATATAAATGGTATCGGTATAAAAATGACTGAGATAGTAGTTTTGATTGCTCACGGATAAGATCAGATTATGGTGTGGGAGTATTTCATTACACCGGCCATCGATGCGATAGATTTTGTCGGGAAAAGGAGTAAAAAGAGGCGGAGCAGAAATAACGAATCCGTAACTTAGGACCGTTACAATTAAAAATAGTTCTTTCCAGCCGGGAGACAATTGAAAAATGAAACTTAGTAAAACAAGAAACAGGCCGATGAAGAAACAATAAATAGCCGCTATCAACGGCATATCGATAAGAATACCTCCGATAAGAGCCGCTAACAGATAGATAAAAGGATACTTATAATTGAAAGTTACACCTGCATAAAATAATTGAAAATTTTTCTTGTATAAATTACGGAAAAATTTTCAATTATCCAATATTTTGAGCGGTTTATTTGGGAAGAATTACCCGATAAGCAGGTTTGAATTTTCCGGTACTGATATTATTCAGCTTATTTTTCAGAATTCTCTTTTTTAAAGCAGACAGATGATCTGTAAACAGAATACCTTCCAGGTGATCGTATTCGTGTTGGATGATCCAGGCTTTAATACCGCAAAACTCCTCTTCGTGTTCTTGTCCTTGCTCGTCCATATAGCTGATTCGTATACAGTTGGGGCGTTTGACGTCTTCGTGGATGCCGGGGATACTGATACATCCTTCGTTGCGGCTGATTTCATCTCCCCAACGTTCGAGGATATGCGCATTGATAAAGGCTTTTCTGAAACCTTTACAATCAGGATCCATTTCTTCGAAAGCATTTGCATCGACAACGAATATACGGATATTTCGTCCGACTTGCGGAGCTGCCAGGCCGACTCCGTCTGCTTCGTCCATCGTTTGAAAAAGATCCCGGATGAATTTTTCCAGTTCGGGGTATTCGGGGGTGATATCTTCTGAAATTTTACGTAAGATCGGGTGTCCGTAGACTACTATAGGTAAAAACATATATGTAAAGCTTTTAAATTTTTAAATTCCGTTGTTGTTCCATGTAAGAAGTCAGGATAATGGTTGCACTCATCGTGTCGATTAAAGCTTTATCCTGACGTGTCTTTTTTTTGGCACCTCCTTCTAAGAGGGCTTTATGAGCCAGAACAGAAGTAAAGCGTTCGTCATACATGACTATGGGGATATGCGGGAATCTGCGTTTCAAACCACTCAGGAAAGGCTTGATATAGGTCATACTTTCCGAGTCGCTGTTATCCATCTGTTTGGGATGACCGACAACAAAAAGATCTACTTTTTCATGGGATAAATATGCTTCCAGAAATCGGAATATCTCTTGAGATAAAACGGTTTGCAAGCCTGTTGCTATAATTCCGCAAGGATCGCTCACTGCTAAACCGACTCTTTTTTTCCCGTAATCGATGGCCAGTATTCTTCCCACGTTCCTATTTATTTACGATAACAAAGATATCTTCGTTTTTATTTTTCATAAGGTATTGTTCTCTGGCAAATTTCTCGAGATTATCTTTATTACTCAATAATTCCTTCATTTTCCGGTTATCTTCTTCTATCTTATTCTGGTAGTAAGCTTTTTCTTTTTTCAAAGTAGCGATTTTTCCTCGCAATTGCATTTTACCTACCAGGCTGTTCCGGTCAAAAAAAGCAAGCCACACCAAAAAAATAAGCAGGGTAATGGTATATTTGTTCATTAATCTGCTCACCCAAGCGCTGTTACTCGTGTTTTTATCCTTTTCTTGCATAGTTTTGCAAAGATAAGAAAAAACGATCAAAGTTCCGATTTTGCGCCGCATAATTATAAAAATCCACGGAATAATTATACCTGTTGTTGATTATCAAACGTTTGCAGTTGCTGAAAATCGTCATTTTGCTATTTTTCGAACAGCTTATTTTCCTAAATTTGTAGAGGAGGATGTGCTCCTGAAAGTAAAGAATATGAATCTGTCGTCTGGTTTTAGTTAAGAAATAAAATGAGAACGATGAAATTAGAAACAATTTAAAAGGAAATATATGGAAGAAAAGAAATTAGCTGTGATTGCTTTGGGGGGAAATGCCATACTGAGAGGCAATCAGAAAGGTACTGTCGAAGAACAGAACCAAAATATCCGGGAGACTTTGGAGAATCTGATTTATCTGGTTCGTGAAGGGTATAATCTGATTATTACTCACGGAAACGGTCCTCAGGTAGGAAATATCCTGATGAGTGACGATGCCGGAGTAAAAATGTATGGGTTACCTCCCATGACATTGGATATGTGTGTGGCTTATTCACAAGGTGAGATCGGCTATATGATCGAGAGAAATTTGCGGAATATACTCCGGGAACACGGACTTACCCGGCATGTTGTTTCTATGATTTCTCAGGTTGTTGTCGACGAGCACGATCCGGCATTACAGAATCCGACTAAACGGGTTGGTAGAATTTATACCCGCGAAGAAGCAGATAAATTGGCTGCAGAACATGGATGGATTTTTAAAGAAGAGATTAAAGTAGAAGGAGGGTGGAGAAGAGTAGTACCGTCTCCTGCCCCTATCGATTTTAAAAATGCTGCTTTGGTGGAACGGATGGCTCGTTCGGGAAGTATTGTGATCACCGGTGGAGGTGGCGGTATCCCTGTATATGTGGATGGGGAAGGAATGTTGCAGCCGCTCGAAGGAGTGATCGATAAGGATTTGGCTTCGGCAATGATCGGAGCAAGGGTGAAAGCCGATGAGTTGTATATTCTGACCGATGTCCCTTATATTTATAAAGATTTCCGTAAACCGACCCAAGAGGTTTTGGAGTTCCTCGATTATGCCGATACGATGAAATATCTGGAAGCCGGGACTTTCGGAGAAGGAAGTATGGCACCGAAGATCCGGGCTTGTCTTTCTTTTGTCGAGAAAGGTGGACAGAAAGCGGTAATCACCGAAGCTACCAAGCTGGAAGACCGTCGTTACGGTTCTAAAATTACCATGCATTACGATTAAGAATAGGTGTACGAAATTAGTGTTAGAATTAGTTTATTTTTTATACTTTTGTCCATTACCAGGATTTTGGAATCTGAAATTTACAATTTAAAATAAAGAAGATTATGGCTTTTAATTTAAGAAACAGGAATTTTCTGAAGTTGTTGGACTTCACCCCCGCAGAGATTAAATACATGTTGGATCTGGCTGCCGATCTGAAAAGAGCAAAATATGCCGGAACTGAACAGCCCCGTTTGAAAGGTAAAAATATCGCTTTAATATTTGAAAAGACTTCAACCCGTACCCGTTGTGCTTTTGAAGTGGCTGCCTATGATCAGGGTGCTCATGCCACCTATCTGGGACCTACCGGATCGCAGATAGGTGTGAAAGAATCGATGAAAGATACGGCCCGTGTACTCGGGAGAATGTACGATGGTATCGAATATCGTGGATTTGCTCAGGATGTTGTTGAAGAATTGGCTAAATATGCCGGTGTACCTGTTTGGAACGGTTTGACCAATGAATTCCATCCGACTCAGATCCTGGCTGACTTCCTGACTATGTCGGAACATACCGATAAACCCCTGAACAAAGTAACTTTTGCTTATTTGGGAGATGCTCGTTTCAATATGGGTAATTCTTTGATGGTCGGTGGTGCTAAAATGGGTATGGATGTTCGGATTGTTGCACCTAAAGCTTTACAACCGGCTGCCGAATTGATCGCTACTTGTCAGGAGATTGCAAAGGAAACGGGTGCAACGGTGACTGTAACCGATAATGTAGAAGCTGGAGTGAAAGGATGTGATTTCTTATATACCGACGTATGGGTATCTATGGGAGAACCTGCCGAAGTATGGGCAGAACGGATTAAATTGTTGATGCCTTATCAGGTGAATGCAAAAGTGATGGAAATGACAGGAAATAAGAATTGTAAATTTATGCACTGTCTGCCCGCTTACCATAATCTGGAAACTCAGGTAGGTCGTGATGTACATAAACAATTCGGCCTGAACGGTATCGAAGTGACGGAAGATGTATTCGAATCTCCGAATTCTATCGTATTCGATGAAGCTGAAAACCGTATGCATACGATTAAAGCTGTGATGGTTGCCACTCTGGGTGACTAAAATGAACTCTCGGCAAAAGAAATGTGTCAGGTTTTCCCTGGCACGTTTTTTTGTTTTCAGTAACCTAAGGTTAACTTATCTTATTGGTCCTGCTATTTCTTTTTGGAATTTATAGATAGCAAAAGTACTGGCAGGAATGGTTTGCTACAGCGTTTTGCCGGAAAATTGAATCGGAAATTCGTCCGGTTGGATCAAATTGGACTGCTCCAGGGTGTTTTCTAGTCTCGGTTCATTGGACCGGAGTTGGATGCAAGTTCCGTTTGTCAGTCTTTCCTGGGGGGGCAATCCGTCGAAATTGAATGCCAGCTTCTGAGGTTGCCCGGAAGTATTGACTACCTTCACAATAATTTCCCGGGTATCGTTATCCCAAACCGCGCTGGCAAAGAGGCCGTACTGATCGTCATTGCCGGCAACAGGCTTTTGATTCATCGTTAGGGGGAGTACCTGATTACCTTTATTTCTCGAAAATAGTTGTTGTACATAATAACTACTAGTGCGTACGGCATGTAGATTGTCGAACCAAATCATATCCGGTCGCCATTGCCATCCCTCTGTACGGGCAAAGAGAGGTGGTGCATAAGTGGCCATGTGGATTACGTCGGCGTTCCGTTCCATTCCCGTCATAAAGGCTGTTTCCAAAAGTGCTGCATTGAAATGATTCCATTTTTTCCCCTGACCATGACAAGCATACTCTCCTGCTAAAACTTTAGGACCTTTACGGTCATATCGATCATACCGGTTACCTTGGGATAAAAACCAGCTTTCCGGTCTGTAAAAATATTCGTTGACCAGGTCTACTTGTAGGCGTTTTATTTCCGGCCATAGATAGTCGAATTGATCTCCTTCGGAATTCGGACCCGAACTGCCGATAATCTGAATTTCCGGATAGGTATTCCGGATGGTCCATTTCTGCCCGTATTTTGCCCCAGGTTGTACTCGGAGTCGGAGTACCGTTAGCGAACTCGATCAAATCCAAAGCATTCTGAATATAAGGAGCGAGATCGTCGGGAGCTATGTGAGCAGAAGCATCGTTATTCTGGAACTGGCAAGCCGGGCCATAGCTTAAAACCGGAAGTGGTGTCGCTCCGATTTCTTCGGCTAATTGGAAAAACTCAAAAAATCCCCAACCGTAACTTTGGTAATTTACAGCTTCTTTCCCGTCAGGTATACGTGTCCAGACGCTGAAGCGGTATTGTTCTCCTTTTTTTACACCGATACCGAAATAACCTTCATTTTCCAGGCTTGTCCATTTATGGGGATAACCGGAGGGAGAGAGGCGAACATAATGAGGGTTGTATTCGAACGGACCGTCATTCTTTACTTCTAGCTTTCCGAATGTTTGCCAGCCCATCAAAGATTAAGGGAATTCGAAAGAGCGGTTTTTGATTAATTCTGCATACAATCTTCCGTCTGCACCATAATTGATGTCTTCAAAAAAGAGACCGTACATGGTAAGCTGAATGGGAGCTCCCGGTTTGTAGGTCGAAATGTTCATTTCGTGGATTTGACTTTGTACCAATAGGTGGGCGGACAAAAATAAGCCTGTAAATAATCTGTTGAGTTTTATCATTGTTTGGCAAATTTTGAATTTTATGTAATAATACATTCAAAAATTTATTTTTTAGGTAGAAAAATACTTGTAAAAGGTCAGTGTATAGCTAAACATTATAAAAACGTAATTTCAACACTTATGTTTGTTGTGCTGAGGGAGAAGGGATAATCAGCATAATTTTAAATCGATGAATTGGGGGAAATGTATAATTTTAGGTATATTGCAGACATAAATGTAAGGCAATAACCTTTGAAATTGACTTGAGCAAAAGCAAGTTGATAGGGGGTGGATAATTTTTTAGAAAGATGAGGAACGTTTGTATTTTTTTGCTTATGGTATGCAGTCTATACGCTTGCAAAGAGGGATGCGGAAACAAGGAAGTGAATGCAGATCTGACGATATCTTTTCCCCCTTCTGTTAACACACCTATCCTGGAATATATCGATACTGTAAAATACTTGAAATTGGAAGATAAAGACGAAGCTTTACTGGCTTATGTAAATAAAATGGTTTGCAGGGAAGATAAGATCTATCTGGGGGATTTTTCCAATCACAAAATAGTTGTCTATGATACAATAGGAAGGTTTCAGTATGTGATCGACCGGCAGGGGCGTGGCAGTGGAGAATATCTTCAGATCAAAAGTTTTGCCGTCGACGACTCCTGTCTTTATGTGTTAGATACTTTTCTGCCCGGTCTTCATGTTTTTGACAACCGGACAGGGGCCTATGTTGCCAAGAAAAAAATGGCTTTTATTGCTTGGGATTTCGAGACTTTGAGTCGGGGACGGATGATTTTTACTTTTTGTTTTTTCAAAGATGGGCATTTACCCCCCTCTCAACCTTCTTATCGTCTTTTGATTACGGACAACGATCTGAATATTATTCAACGCCTGTTGCCTTTTGAGGAAGAAGGCGATCCTATAGGAAAAGAGGTCTATTTTACTTCAAACGACCGGGAAGTGGTTTTTAATTGGTGTATGAACGATTCGTTCGTTATACTGGATAAAGCAAATCCGGATAGTCTGAGAAGAATCCGGATCGATTTCGGTGTGAATCAGATTCCGGAATCTTACCGCGGGGACTATGACTTGATAATCGGAGGTTCTTGTAACTATATATACGAAACTCCGGTTGTTGACGGAGACTATATCGCAATGGAAGTAAGGAAAAAAGATTTGGACGAATGTTATCTTTTTCATGTACCGTCCGGGCAGTTGCTTGCAAATCCTTCCGAAGTTTCCTCTCCTTATATGGCTTTTCCGGATTGCTGTGATACTCAGGGACATTTTATCGAAGCGATCGTCAATAAAGAGTTTTACGACGAGCACGTCGAATCCGGTTTTCCCCGGGCTGATGCAGAGTTCGAAAAACATTTGGAGGATGGGATGGCTTTGTTAATTTATAAAATGAAAAAGTAACTCGGGGTGCTAGAAATACTCCGCGGTTAAGCTTAAAAATATTAAACTGTCATCGAGACTTTAGGGTAATCCTTTATAACCATAGTGTCCATGCGTTTACAGATTTTGCGGGTAGGTATACCGTTTGTTTGTCTCCGGTACGAGGATATATTTTCGACATCATTTTATTTGTTTTTTAATAGTGTTTCTTTTCAGATAGACGATGGATTGTAAGGCCAATAAAATTACAAAAAGATATTCAGCCGTTAAGTATAGCGTTAGTGTGGTATTTGTACTGTTATTTAATCCATACAGATAAATTAAGTATATGCCTGTTGCGATGGCCTGAAATATAAAAGTGATCTTTGTTTTTCCGGTACCACCGACTGCATTGAGGTAAACATAACCGGGTAAAGCAAATGAATAATTCAGCAATGTGACAACCAAAGGTGCAACAGCCGATTGTATCAATGATTCATCGGTTGTATAGATTCCGATAATCGATCGGTGGCAGATCAGGACAATGCCAATCAAGGGGATACCGATGGAATACCCCAATTTTAGAATTTTTCGGCAGATAGGGAAGAGATTTGCTTTTTCTCCTGCTCCTATGGAATTACTGACTAATGCTCCGGTGGTGACAGCGAAGGAATTAACGATGACAAAAAATAGAGCGGAGACACTTCTGGTGATATTAGAAACAGCTAATTCGGTTTTACCTAAATGTTCGATACCTACAAAAAACAGGAACCAGGGGGCTACACTGATAAAAGCATGAGACATGCTCCATACCGATAATTTGAGTACTGCGATGAGTAATTGTCCATCATAGACTGTCCGTAAACCATATTTTATTTTGTCTGTTTTTATCCACATATAGATGCATAAGGTAATGAAAGACCCTCCTTCTGCCAGTGAAGAGGCGATAGCCGCTCCGGATATGCCTAAATGCTGCATGAATATCAGGAAGTAGTTGAGAGGAATATTGATCCCTATTGCAACGATAGCTGCTCCTGATAGAGCCCGGGTATACGTTATGCCGACAAGGAAGGAACGTATAGCTAAAAAAGGAAATGAAAACAATAATCCCAGGCTACGCCAATCCAGATATCGGATAATTGCCTGGTAAATTTCGGGAGAATTGATCGATCTTTTGAAAATGACTGGCGAAACGATATGTACCGTTAGGTAAAGAAAGAGGGCTAGTCCCATTAGAAACAATAACCCTTGAAAAAATATTTTGCCTGTTTCTTGGTAATCTTGTTCTCCGTTTTTTCGGGCAATCATCACTTGCAATCCGATACTGAATCCGAACCCAAGCATATAAACGGCCAGATAATAAATTCCGGCAATGGCAGAAGCTCCTAATTCTATTTCTCCGACATGGCCTAAAAAGACTGCATCTGTAATATTGATCAGCTGTTCCATTAAAATGCTCATCATCACCGGAAAGTTGATGAGCCAGATTTGTTTATAGGTATAATTCATCGCTCAACTGTAAATAGTGCGGTCTGACTTGCTGTACACAAGCAGTTGCCTCAGTTCGTAAATTCATAAATAAAAGGATATAAAACTCAGGACAAATTTTTGGAAATATTTGTCTGATAGCTGAATAGCTTTATCATGTGGAGCTATTCGTCGAGCGTAGCTATATACAGAGTTTCATTGGAAGTGAATACTTTTTGTTAAGCGATTGCAGGACAAAAGTATAGAAAATAATTCTGTTTCGATGATCGTGTTTCCAACTTTTTTAGAATCAAGATTGTTTTATTAAAAATGAATAGATTTGCAAAGATGGAAAAACAAGGAAAATACACACTTTTTGAAACACTATCTGCACTATCTGGGAACTACCGGATTCGGGTACTTTCGCTTGGGTGAGTGGAAAAAGAAAAAGTCCCAAAGTATTAAACCTCAGGACTTTTCTTGTTTTTCCTCTTTATCAAGCGGTGCGTACGGGACTAACGGAGTCTTTAATCAATATTGATATTCAATCTGTTATAATAATCTTCCAAGAAAAGCACCCAGCTCTGCACCTGCTTCATTTCTATGTTTTTCCGATAGGAATTTGCCTTGTTCCAACGGGGTAAAGGTAGGAATTTTCGATTGAATAACCAAGTCAATACGAATTAATATATGAAAATAACCTATTGATATCTGCTCGTATGCCATATCTAACGTCGAAGAGCTAACCCCTATGGACTCATGCAAAATTAACTTATTTTTATCAATATCGACGTTAATATTAAAGTTATATTTTAGATACTTAAATATCAAAATACACGAGAAAATCTCTGAACTCCAAATGATATTTTTGTTTGTATTATAACATGAATTTTAAATAAAAATTCAAATATGCCCAAAATCTATGTGACTCCCAGATTTTAGGACTACTTGATTAATTGTTTAACTCATCCCATTTTAATGGGATACTAATGATATCTATGATTAAATATGCATCATTTGCATACTGATTTCTAAAAAAACTGTTACTAGGTTCATTAATATAAACATGTTTTTTGATTTATATAGTCAAATATTAATTATAAGTAATGTGAAGCCTTCTGTGTATATCCGTAAGACGTGTCGTCACGGTGATTGGTGGTCACATGTCTGAGCCCGTAAAAAACTTCCAGCGTATTGGCATCATAAACCATATCCACACATTTGCCGATATATTCTTTCGGCACACCGTAATGATGTTTGACAAGCGTGACATAACTATGACGCATTACCATCGCTGTCCTGCGTTCCTTCATCTGATAGCGCATGGCAGGAAGCGGATGTAGGTAGTCAGCTTCTGACTGTTCGACGAGCTCACGGCGAGAATGCTCGCGCGATGCCATACGCCCGGTGTTGAACTTCTCCAATGAGGCACGTATGACAAAGTTCAACGAACTCAGATTATGGAACGTCAATCCTTCAATATCGGCATAGACGGAACGGTATATCAGTTTAACAGCATTCTCCATGAGAGTCTTGTCCTTGGGTTGACGTACACGTGCCGGGTATACGGCACAGTCGTAATGTTCGGCAAAAGCCTCGAAATCTTCATTAATGACCAGTTCATTGTTCCGGTCACTGCGGAGAACGGCGGACTTCAGGTTGTCAGGCGCTATGGCCATGGGAGAACCGCCCCCAAAATGCAACGCATTCTCACAGGCGGTGATAAGGTCTTCCTTACACTGGAAGCGGACGGCCTCGCAATAGGTATAGTGACTGCACGGCAGGATGGCGACAAACACTTCCATTTGCCTGATTTCTCACGTGAGCCCGTCTATAATCTCAAGCCTGTCGCCGGCAAAGTCGATGTACATCTGGTCGTTGGCGTAATGTTCCACATGGCCTACGGCCTTGGTCTGCCGGCCAGAACAATAAACAAAAATACAGAAAAATCCCCTGTCAGGCTTGTGGTTTGACAAGGGGCATTCTTATTTTAGCATAAGTGGGTAGCGACAAAATGGCCGGACGTGGCAATTTTGTTTAGTGCACGAGCTACACCACTTTGGATTTTCCATGCATATGACAAGGAGCAGAGAGTGAAGCGACTCAAGAAATGCTATGCCAAGGGCACTCTGACAAAGGAAGATATAAATAAACTGGGATACAACAAGTTTCTGTCTGTCAGTTCTGGAGTTACGGTACACATTGATGAAACAAAAATTGAAGAGGATAGGGTTTGGAACGGTCTTAAGGGCTACAGACCCAATACTGGACTTCGCCCTGAAGAAATGTATGATGCTTATCAGAACTTGTGGAACGTAGAACTATCTTTCCACATTATAAAAAGAGATGTTGGAAGTCAGACCGATGTTCCATTTTACACCGAGAAGGATTGAGGCCATGTCTGTATCTGTTTCATCGCATTAAAAGTCTATAAGGAACCGGAGAGACTCCTTAAGACATCAGATTGTTCATTTTTTCTGTAAATGAAGTACTGCGTGTCGCCAAGACCATAGTATCATTAGAAATAGCAAGACCGGAAAACAATGATACCATAACTAAAACACTCTGAATAACAGATAAGGAAAAAGCAATATTATACCTTATAGAAATCACTGACTGACTTGAATTCTAAAACGAGTGCCTCAATGATATAGTCAGGAGAAATTCAGGTTGAAGGCTGGGGGTACTTTGCCATCATAGCCGATTCCATCGGTAATCGCATCGAGCCTTATAGCGAAAAGAAAAGAGCTGTAAACATGGGTAATAGTAGAAAGAACTATTATTTTTTCACTATACGCATCTATGATTAATTTTTCTTAAAATAGCAATTCTATACTTTTATTCAAAAAAAAAGTATTATCTTTATAAAATAGATTAATATCACTTTTTAAGTAAACTCAAAGTTTAATTATGGGAAAGCCTTTTAAGGAAGAGTTGAAAAAGCTTTCGGAAACCATTCGATGGGCTGAACAGCAGGATGTGACGCGTCTTGCACAGTTTCTATTTGCAGAGAACAAGCAGATACCTTTGGTGTGCATTGGTTCTGGCGGTTCGCTCAGTGCTTGCCATTATGCAGTTCTGCTCTATCAGCAGTGCAATGGTGTACTGGCACAAGCGATGACCCCGCTTCAGTTAATGTATGCAGGGTATAATATTATTCGTAGCAGCAAACTGCTTTTCCTTAGTGCCAGTGGTAAGAACAAGGATATACTGAGTGCCATCAAGTATGGCGTAAAGTATAACGAGACAGGTATGATGAGCCTGACCCTCTGCAAGAATAATCCTACCGAGGAACTGCTGGAACAGTACCCCAAGGTACAGCGCTGGTGCGAGAACATCCCCAGCGAGAAGGACGGTTTCCTAGCCACAAATTCGCTATTGGCTACATTCACACTGCTTTGCAAAGCAGCGTGCGCTTCCAAGTTTCAAGATTTAAGATTCAAGTTGAACGACCTGCAGCCTGAGACCTTCAACCTGAATCTATCAGTCATTCAGAACTTCATAGTGATGTATGGCGCAACAGGAGAACCTGTAGCATGTGATATTGAGTCAAAACTCACGGAAGCCGCTCTCGGCTCTGCCTTGCTCAGCGACTACCGCAACTTCGGTCATGGCCGTCACCATTGGTTCGACAAGCGGGGAGAGAACTCCTGTATCATTGCACTGGTAACACCCGTTGAGAAAGAACTGGCCTATAAGACCATTGGATGTTTGCCTAAGAGCGTACAGGTCATCTATATAGAAACAGAGTTAGATGGTCCTCTGGCATCTATTGACATGCTATTGAAAGCATTCCGCTTTGTCAACGATTTGGGCGAAGCCCGTGGCATTGACCCTGGGAAACCGGGTGTGCCAGGATACGGACGCTTGCTCTACAACCTTAACTACTACAAGCTGACAAACCGCATCTTACCCGCAGAGAAAACACTTGATGTGGCAGTGTTGCGCAAACTCGGCATAGCAGGTAGAGAGAATGTACCTTTGTGGATGTATTACAGTGAGGCTTGTCAGCGTTTTGTACGCCAACTGAACCGTGAAAGGTTCACCACCGTAGCCTTTGACTATGATGGTACACTATCAGCCTCAGACCGCAAAAGTCGTTTTACGAATGGATTATGCGATGAGATAAGAGATGCGTTGATGCCTCTACTGGAGAACGGTGTACATATAGTGGTGGCTACAGGTCGTGGCAAGTCGGTGGGCGAGTCGTTCCAAGAATCCATTGACCAAAAATACTGGCAACAAATTAAGGTAGGCTACTATAATGGTGCTTGTCTGTTGACTTTAGGTGATGAAGATGAACTGAAAAAGTGGAAGAAACAACACTTTGATAGCGAACTGAAAGAACTGGAAGAGGAACTGAAGTTGAGGATCCCTACCGTATGTGTAGGTTATAAGTTTGAAGAACGTAGTCTGCAATTGTCAATCGAGGGAGAGATGACCCAAGCGGAATCACAGCTTGTATATGATACCTGCCGTGAAATCATTTGGGATAAGCAAATGAAAGGTATCCGTGTGTGGCGCAGCAGTCACAGCATGGATATCGTAGTTTACCGTGAAGTGAGTAAACTACGAGTGATAGAAGATCCTGAACACACCTTGTGCATAGGTGATTATGGAACCGTGGAAGGCAACGACTATGAAATGCTGACCAGTAAGTATTCACTGAGCGTTGACCGAGTATCTAAAAATACAGAGAGTTGCTGGAACATAGCCCCATCAGGTATAAAAGGACTTGATGCAACCCTCTATTACATAAGCCGCATGAAGGCAAACGAAGGGAAAATAACGTGTAAGTTTAGCGTATGAACAGTAATTTAGCAAATCAGCTTCTTGCAAGCATTATGAAATGGGATGCTCCCACATTGGCATCTGAACGTGCTGCCCTAGAATTTATGGGTAGCATGAAGTATGATGCTTATGATCGGTATATGCCGGGTATGCGCTTTATGAGTAGTCTGGTGCAGTGGCTGAATGATATTGAGGAAGGAGACCGTGATGAGGCTTATAAGTTCATAAAGGATAAATTGGTCTTCATATCCTCAACGCAAATGAACTATCTGGTGGATTTGTTGTATGACTCTAAGATACGACCTATTCTGCTAGATATGGCTACTGTAGAAACGGGTATGCCATCATATAAGCGTTCAAGTAAAGTGGTGCGTAGCCGTTTTGAGATTGAGAAGCGTTCAGCACTTGTCATTGGTCTCAGTGACGGTGCACATACAGACATTTTGCGTCGTAGTGCAGGTTTCAATAACGAACAGGTCTTGACCAACTACTATCCTGCCGGGGAAAAACTGAAGGATATGCTAGAAGAGTTGCGTAAAGATGACAAACTGAAAGGCATAGAAAAACCTTACTTTCGGAGGATTTTCCTGATAGATGACTTTACTGCCAGTGGAAAAAGTTTTATCCGCTATGATGAAAGTGATGGGAAGTATCATGGCAAGTTGAAAAAAATCATTGATGAGTTGTGTACTAAAGGGTCTGTTGGAAAGGAACAGCAAATCGAGCATTTGAGCTATTTATTAGATCCTAATCAGGATAAAATACAAATAGATATCTTGTTTTGTATTGCTACAGAAAAGGCGAGAGCCAATATAAAGAATAACTTTGATGATTACTTGAAGTCTGTTAATTGGCAGGACAAAGTGGAGTTCAACATTCATATTGTTCAGTTACTTGAAGACAAATTATCGAACGACATCAAAAATGATAAAGATTTGGTAGAAGTATTGAAGAAAGATGAGCACTTTGTGGAAGAGTGTGTTATCTCCAAAAGCTACAAGGTTGGCAAAAATGATAATCCGTGGTTGGGTTTTGATGAATGCGCCTTGCCCGTTGTGCTTGCTCACAATACGCCAAACAACTCACTGCCAATTATTTGGCAGAATGCAGAAAGATTTCATGGATTGTTTCCCCGTATAAGCCGCCACTGACCATATGAATATCTATAAGAACCCATTTGCCATACGTGCCTCCGAACGAATAGAAACTGACGAGATGTTCTTGGAACTTTTCTCGTCGGAGCCCTTGACCCATCTTGAAGAGAAGTTTGAGCAGGATAAGTTATGGAACAATGTGACCACCATCCTCAGTTCACCAGGTGCGGGGAAGACCACCTTATTGCGTCTGTTCTCCCCCACAATCCTTCAGCGAATCACTGAGCGCAATACAGCCTACAAGAAGCTGAAAAGACTGGAGGTAATAGATAGTGAACATATCAAGAAATGTGGCGTGTATCTCCAGTTGGGCCGTGACTATGAATTCCTGGAAGATGATATTCTATTTAATGAAATAGAACAGAAGAGATTATTTCTGTCGCTCCTTAATGCGAGGATTGTGCTGGCTACTTTGAAAAGTTTGATGGCACTGGCTGGTATTAAATACACCCAATTAAATGAGATTACGTATACACCAGAGGAGATTATTCTAGAGTTAGGAGATTTCAAATCAGAATACACTGGAAAAGAATTGCTAGATTGGGCCGCAGAGCAGGAACGTAAAATATGTGAGTTTCTTGACAGTTTTGTGATGCCGGAAGAGGGAATTCAGGGAAGTAGTAAGCTGTTTGCCCTGCAAGCGATGAAGGCTTCTTGGTTTACCCATAAGGGAGAGAAACTTTGTGAAGATTTCATCTTCCAGATAGACGACGGTCATAAACTCACTAAGAACCAAAAAAAGATTATCCGTGATGAAACCGTTGAGGTTCGCCTCCCCGTAACGCTTTGGATAGCAGAACGTTTGGAAACACTCTCTACGACAGACATACTGAGTGACAAGAACATTAAGGACAGGGATGACCAGACTATCCATCTGGAGAACACCAAAAAGGGCATATTCAATCCAATGGTTAAGAATATTGCTACGTTGCGTAGTGCCTTCTCTGCGGATGGAATCATCCTTGCCAGTGCGCTTGCCTGTGATACCACAGTTAACTACAAAGCGTTATACAACGATGCTAGTAAGAAATATCTGGCGCAATTGGCAGAGCTTCATAACTTTGACAACTACACAGAATGTGTGGCCGCCATAGAGAATCAAGACCCGTATGAGAGGGTACTTAATATGAGAGCCTTGCTGATGCATGCTGCCCGTCAAAGAGCAAACGGTGCAATGAACCTGTTTGGATATACCGCCCAGGATTTAGAGTGGATGTTAAATCCGTTGATGCCATTGGTGAAGGAGGTAATGCCTGGCGAAATAAAAAAGTTGCCACAGTATTACGGCTTCTCTACACTTATGGATTTGGCCAGCCAGAATGTTGAGCAATTCTTGGATTTGTCTGCCAAAATGTATGAACTGTTGGTTGCCAAGAAAATTTCAGACCCTTCACACTATGCATTAACTGCAGAGGAACAAGATAAGATTGTCAGAGACTTTGCACTTGCTCGTTTGGAAGACATCAAGCGATTTCCGCGAGGTAACAAAATCTACGGTTTCTTGATACATTTGATAGATTTCTGCTGTAGTGTGACTTTTACTCCTACATATTCATACCGTTCTGTTACTGGCTTTGCCGTAAAGGAAGAGAATTCGAGTAAATGGGGGAAGGATGGTTTTTGGTTCCAAGATCCTGACAATGAAGAGTTGGCAACGATTTTGAAAGATTGTCTCGCATATAACTTCTTGATGAAACAGGGTGTAACCCAAGGTAAAAAAGACCAGAAATGGACTATATTCTACCTGAATAGCTGTCTTTGTGCATACGCACATCTGCCGCTTGAACGTGGAGGATGGCGTCCATTAACACTTCATAAATTAAATTCTTGGCTATGAAAAAACGTTGGGAGTCATACGTAATGTATCGCCAGAATGAAAAGCTGGTGGAATTCTGGAAAGAGTACTATAAAGACAAGTCCGGAGCGAAAGTCCTTTTCTTGTTGGGTAAGGGCTTTGACCCTAGAATGAATAATATCTTGAAACTGTTCCTTGAAAATAACCCTGAGCAGGTATTGGATTGTGTTGCCTTCGATTTCCCCAATGAGAAAGATCCTGTAGAAAATAAAAAGTTATACGACATTAATTCGCAGCAACTTGCGGAGTTGAAAGACCAATACGGCTTTGGGTATGAGGAGTTGAAAATTGATGGTAGTTTGCCTTGGGACAAGCGTATAGCTCAGATGAGTCGCCAAGTGATAGGCAAAGATTTGAGCGCATATAATGACGTGATAATGGATGTTAGTTCACTACCTAGGGCTTTCTATTTCAATATTGGCAAGGCCTTGTTCAACAAGCTTGACAAGGATGAATCCAAGAATCTGTTTTTTGCAGTTTCTGAAAACGTTACGATAGATGAACGGATTAAGAAAACACCGGTAATAGACAATATTGAGCCGCTAGTGGGATTCCGTTCTTTGTCAAGCCGTGAGGCTAATTTGGATAGAATTAATATCCTAATTAGCTTGATGGGTGACCAGAACATTGACATCCTGCGGAGCATCTATAATCATTTCCAGCCATCAGATATGTTTCCCGTATTACCTTTCCCTTCGAAAGACCCACGGCATTCTGATTATTTGATGCTGAAATACCATGAGTTCTTCACAGAAAAGCAATTTACAGAGCCACAAAATGTCACATACGCTGACGAGCAGAATCCTTTTGAATTGTATCGTATTGTGTCTAATATGATTCAGGGGCATCAGGCTACGTTCAAGCCTATCAGTGACCACGTTTGTTTTGGCATCGCGTTGCTGACAAGTAAATTGCTGTCACTTGGCGCACTACTCGTGGGATTGGAGTACAATAACTGTATAACTATATACAACGTAAGCTCAGCGAATTATGAAATTGAAGACGCTATTGTGTTTAAGAAGACCAATGAGGGGAGTGAACCCTTCCTGCTTTGGATTACAGGAGAAGCATACAACGAAAATTGATGCTGGTCAATAAATAACTCAAAAGCACAATAATAGAACAAGTTTTTCATTTTTCTATTTGCGAAATTAGACAAAAAATGTCTATTTTTGCAAACGAAATAATAAATGCAAGATAATGGCGAGCATAGCAAGCTGGATATATGATAAGTCGCTTAGACGCAATTACACCTTTACACACAATGAGGTGACGCAGGCATTCCCTGACATGAGTACCGGCAGCATTGCACGGGCGCTGACTAGGGAGGTGAGCAAGGGACGGATTATGTCGCCCCTGCGCGGCTTTTACGTCATAGTGCCGGATGAGTATGTGCTGCGCGGGACTGTACCGCAATCGTTTTACTTAGATGACATGATGCACCACCTAGGACGCAAATACTATGTGGCCCTGTTGAGTGCGGCAGGTTACCACGGAGCTTCGCACCAAGCCTCGTTGCGGTTCAGTGTGATGATAGAGCCTCCCGCCATGCGTGACAAAAAGGGAGAGAAGTACCTTACGCATTATTTCTGCAAAAGTCATATTTCTGAGGCATACGTGGAGAGACGACAGACGCGGACTGGCTACATTAACGTGTCGTGTCCTGAACTAACGGCAGTGGATTTGCTGACGTATCAGGCTAAGACAGGAAGCGTTTCACGGGCAGCCACTGTTCTGTCAGAATTGGCTGAGAAACTGAATTTTGGACGCTTAGGTGCAGACTTCGTGAAGGAGGTACCGGTAACTAGTCTGCAACGTTTGGGCTATATTTTGGACGAGGTGCTGAAGGAAGAGGAAACGGCAGAATCAGCGTACAGTCTGTTAAAATGTTCCGGTTTCGTGCTCCAGTATGTACCTTTAAAGGCAGGAAAGAGCAGCGAGGGGTGCGAAAGGAATGCCAAGTGGAGAATTATTGTGAACGAAACCATTGAGATTGACGAATTATGATACCAAAGCGATATATTACGAAATGGAGCGAGCAGGCCACGTGGGTGGTAAATAAATTCATCGAACAAGATTTGATAGTCTGCCGTGCATTAGTGTCTATTTATAGCAATACATTTCTTGCGGAGCATCTAGCGTTCAGAGGCGGCGCGGTATTGGGAAAGTTGTACCTGAAGCCGCAGCCCAGATACTCGGAGGACATCAACTTGGTGCAAGTGAAAGCAGACCACATCAAAGAGGCGATAGACCATCCAAGGGATGCATTGTCCTGGCTGGGCGAATCGGTGGCAAAGCAGAAGAAACACAACAATATGCTGGTGCTCAAGGTGCAACCGACAGATATAGATGCAGGGAAGATTCACTTGAAGGTGGAGATTAACTGCAAGGAGCATTTCAGTGTTTTTCCAATGATAAGAGTGCCTTTTACAGTGAAAAGTTTGTGGTTCAAGGGTGCCTGCGAGGTGTTGACGTATGAATTGTCAGAACTAGCTGGAACGAAACTGAAGACTGTGTATCAGCGGAGAAAAGGACGTGATTTATTTGAGTTGTGGAAGACAATGTCAATGCACCCCGAGTTGGATAAAGGGAAAGTGATTGAGAGCTATAAGCAGTATCTGGGCTTCACGGCATCGCATCTACCTGCGTACAAGGAATTTGTGCTGAATATGGACGGGAAGCTTACAGGATGAAGAATTCTTGACGGACACGAAAATGATTCTTGGGTCACAGATGGAGTATGCACATCAGGTGGCGTGGGAAAAGGTGAAAGTAGAGTTGGTGGAAAGACTTAATACTGAAGTTTGAATTTTGATACTTGAAACATGGAACTTGAAACAAATAATATCATAGTTGGTGCAGGCCTGATAAGTCTAGATGTGTTGATTTGGGACGGACAAAGAGTCCCCATATCCTATTACGTGGGTGGCACATGCGGTAATGTGATGATGATTCTCTCCCACATGGGTTGGGACGCCTATCCCATAGCCCGTCTGGATGGCACGAAAGACGGGGTGAGAGTGTTGGATGACATGAAAAAGCACCATGTACACACTGATTTTGTCTCTACCCAAGACGGTAAGACACCAGTAATAGTGCAGCGTAACTTTATTAACAAGGACGGTGTTCCTACGCACAAATTTGAATCGCGCAACAATATCGGGCGGTTCTATCTAGACTTCAAGTCGCTGACGCTAAAACAGGCGAATGAGGTGATTGAGAGGATAGACTTTGTACCAAAGGTATTCTTCTTTGACAGGGTTTCACCCGCCATCTTGAAGCTAGCCACCACATTCAAGAAAAAAGGTTCAGTGATATTCTTTGAGCCTTCCAGCAGAGGAGGTAATGTTAGCCTATTCAACAAATGTGTTGAGGCGTCTGATATAGTCAAGTTCTCGGAACAGAGGATAAAAGACATTAACCAGTTTAAAGACTATAAGGATAAGCTGTTTATCCAAACGCAAGGGGCAAAGGGATTGATTTACCGCTTGAGTGGCGATTGGAAGCACTTAGAACCTGTTGCAAATGAAAAAGTAGTGGATACCGCTGGCGCGGGTGACTGGACAGCGGCTGCTTTGATTAATAATTTGTTCAAAGACAAAGTAATATTTGGAATATGCGATCTCTTAGACTCAGATTTGGAAACAGCTCTCAAAGAAGCGCAGAAAGTAGGTGCTGAGAGTTGCTCTTATGAAGGGGCGCGTGGTATGATGCAGCAATGAAACAACTAAAGGACGGAGATATAGATGAAATAATAGCGAAAATTAATACCCGAGCAAGAAAGGAACTCAAGTTTCAACTCCAATTGAAGAGTATTTCAATTACTTGTTGTAAATTTATACTTGTTTATTGAATCCGAAGCCCCTAACAGAAGTTAAAAAAACGATAAATTTTCACAGTCCTTCACTTCTTCAAAATTTACATCAAAATTGATTGACACACAATAAATTGCAAATTCTCTAGCTGTTTCCTCCACTTGGAAAAGCCAAACAAATTTGCCCCTTTTGGCTATAATATGATTGAATCTTCTGGTCCAAATAACATTGACCACTTAGTACGGATATTGCCAGAATTTTTTGTATAGATTTGAGCCCCGGGGCCTGGTATAACGGGGTATTAATAAAATCTATACAAATGAATAAAAAATCAAAAGCATTCTAAGATGTTATGCGGCCGGAACAGGAATCAAGGAAACGGCATACACGTTTTGTACTTCCCGTAACACGGTCCGCAAATATGTCTGTCTGTTTCTTTCAAGCGGGAAAAGTATTGAGTAGCTTCTTTCTCTTTCCGATGAACAATTGCATGAAATCTTCGGCTGTCTGGAGTCCCGTCATCGGGGATCTTCTGCCAGAAAGATTGAACTGGAAGCCTTACTTCCCAGGTATGTATCCCGCCTGACACGCAAAGGAACAAATATCAGAAATTTGTTCAAAGAGTATCATGACAAATATCCTGACAGCTATCAGTTTCCTTCTTTCAAACGGATTATCCTTAAATACAGATTTCACATTAAGGTTGTCGGTCATGTCGAGCACTATGCCTCTGACCAGATGCATATCAATTTTGCCGGGCGACAGACTTGAGGTTGTTGATGAAATGACGGCGAGACGAAGAAAGCCAGAGCATTCATTGCGTACTTCCGTTCAGTCATTATACCTACAGCAAAGCCGTATAGTCGCAACGCAAGGAAGATCTGATAAGGGGATGCAAGAAAGCCATGCATTATTTTGAAAATGTTCCGGAAACTATTATCTTGATAATCTGAAATCTGCCGCAACAAGCCTGTCATCAATGAAGATTTTGTCGCCTTCGCGGAATATTACGGCTGTACCGTATCCCTGGCCCGTATACGTCACCCCAAGGATAAGGCTTTGGTTGAAAATATCGTAAGACTCCCCTACCGTTCCGTTTACCTTAACATAGAAGGAATGACATTTACAAGTCTGGATGAACTCAATACAGCCATTCATATTTTCTTACTTACATTCAACGAAAAGGTGATGGTCGGACGGGAAATGTCACGCAAGGAAATGTCTCTGCACGGTTAGAAAGACTATCTCCGTCCTCTTCCACCCAAATGCTATGTATTGAAGGAAGGAAAAATTATGACTGTGGCAGAAACTCGTACGTTCCCTTGCTCAAATATCATTACAGTATTTCAAAGAAATATGTAGGAAAGCGTTTGACCATTTTTTAAAACGCTGCTACAGTAGAAATTTACTGTAGTATGAATCTCATTGCCACCCATGACCACTGTGATATCCCATACTTATTCATGAAAAAAAGGGATACAACCTGCTGGGACGCTATAGTCCTTATAACAAGGATTTGGAGGAATTTTTCCGACATGCCTCGGAAATGGACAATATCGTATTAAATTATCTTCAGGAAGTGAAACGTGTCATGCAATACCCTTCCAAAGCGTTCAGATCCTGTCAAGGCATACAGGCTTTGGAGAAAAAATATGGCCGTGACTGTCTGGTCTGCGCATGCGCAGACCAGACAGTCACAACACGGATATCAGGCCATACGCGAGGTACTTGAACTAAAAGAAGACGCGAATTTCTTTTCCGATGAAACCGGGAAAATACAGCCTTGCATGATTTCCCCGGTTCCGCTAATTCACAAAAACATACGTAGGTGAATATTACAAGAAAGACAAACAAGAACAATAAAACTTTATTTTATGGAAATAAACAACTAGACAGCTCCCATTACGAGACAACAGAATCAGAATACCACATCACTGGATTTAATGAATCGCATAAAATTATACAGTATGGTAGAGGCTTTCATGGAAAGTTTTGCCGGCACCACAGTCTATGACCACAGACTCTTTTCTGTCCATGCCACTTGCATGCGAATGAGACTATCATGTCCAGGTTGCAATAGTAAGGCTTACCAAGAATGCTGTATTCCGTTACAAGGCCTATTGAACGATTGACTATGCTGTAAACCGAGAAAAATGAAACGCCTCACTTGCCTTGATTTTGTGCATAAAGGCCAGAATCTGTTCATTACCGCTTCTCCTGATACGGGAAAAAGCTATCTGACGTGCACCCTTGGTCACGAGGCGTGTAAAAGAGGATTCCGGACTCTCCTATACCAATGTACCGAAACTGTTGGGTACACTGAAAGTTGTAAAAATCAAAGGGGTATTTGAAGCGGAACTCAAGAAGATTGAACGTTGCCAGTTGCTCATCCTCGATGACCTGTTCCTCGTACCGCTTGATGCCAAGGAACATCCCATACTACTTGAAATTATTGAATACAGACATGAACGGAAATCCATCATTATAACCTCACAATACCCCTCGTCCAACTGGTATGACATGGTTGGTAATACGACAATAGCCGATGCTATCCTTAAGCGTATTATCCACTCAGCTCATACCATAAATCTGTATGGTATAAGCAGTTAAGGTCTAAGAGAAACAAATAAAATTAAAAGGGTAAAATTAAATTACCTCCCACCACCAGGACTTTTAAATGGGCAATCATATGATAAATAAAGTGAGCAGATTATGTTTTGTCCAAAGGGTCAAATTTGCTTGGCTTTTCCAACATTCCCTATGTGAACAAACATAACACCTAAATCTTTTATCTCATAGACCGAAAATACCGAGCACGTAGTTGCAACAAAATGTCTATATCACAGATATACAAGAGAAGCTTTCCAACCTATTACTGTACAGCCCATGAACCTATCACACCATTTTTCACAATTTTGCACCATAGAACTTGTCCTTTTCAATCAAGAGAACTATCTTTGAAATATGAAGGCAAAAAAAGAAACCTTGAAAGAAAACGGTCTAACAAACATCGACGAACTCATGGATGTCCAGTTCGGCAAACCCGGAACACCAGAACGTGAAAGGTTCCGTGAAGAAGCCCGTACTTATGTGAACGAACATACCAAAACTGCGGAATGTAGGAACTCCCAAAAGATACGAAAATAACCGACTTTTCCTGTCTGTTCCGGCGAGCCGGAGAACACTACCTCCGTAACGTCAAATTCTTCTCTGATGCAGATGGAAAGAGGTGGTTATTTGAAAAGTCCACACTTAGCAGTCTGATGTATCTGATTGAATATTAATATCCTACAAGGTTCACTAGCAAATTAAGTAAGAACTGGACCTATTTTTGTAAGCAGCGCCGAACCATACAGACACAAATACCTGATAATAAGTACATTACATGCCGTCCAATTAGTCCTAGGCAGATTGGGGCTCTGGGTTCGGACCCCAAGCGGATTTGAACCTTTTCCTATGACCTTAACAAATATCTGAAAATCACGCATTTACTTTATTTTCTTCTCCTGTTGCGTTTTATCCAAGGCTATTATAATCAATATATTACATTCCATTCAGAACCATAATCTATGTCTTATCCGTGTCCTATGCATCCGTCTGTGATATGGACACAATTAATATTTATTCTTATGAGACATAGTTTTTCCATTTACTTTTATCTGAAGCGTAGAAAGCTTCAAAAAGACAGCAAGTCAACAATCATGCTCCGCATCATAGTCGACAACAAGGCTGCAGACGTAAGCCTGAAGACTTCCATCCTGCAGGAGCATTGGGACAAGCAGAACAGGCGTGTTTCTGCCATAAACCCGGAAGCGCACGACATCAATGCATATCTGGACAAAGTAAGTTCCACCTTGCAGCATCATTACCGACAGGCCCAACTGGAAGGGAAGCAGCTTACGGCAAGCATGCTGAAGCAACGCTTCATGGCAACAGGATCCAACCCGCTTACTCTCCTGAAAGTATTTGACAAACAGGTGAAAGATGCGGACAGGCTGGCACATGCCGGACAAATCAGCATGTCCCATTCCAACAGGCATAAACTGGTCTACAGACGGCTTGAAGAGTTCTGCAAGAAGATGGGCAGGCAAGATATGGCATTGGAACAGTTCGACCGACAGATGATACACGAACTGGAGCTGTTCTTCAGGACTGACTGCAGGCTGTCGGTCAATACGACAGCCAAGATGATGAGTATGGTAAGAAAAGGAATTCTATGGGCATACCGGTGCGGAATCATCCTGACCAATCCGTTCTCAACCTACCGGATAAAGAAGGAGGAAAGTCAGAAACAATACCTGAACAGGCAGGAAATAATAAGGATAATGAGCAAGCGGCTGGATATTCCCAGGCTGGCCTCCATCCGTGACATATTCATCTTCAGCTGCTTCACGGGCATCGCCTACTCAGATATCTGTCGGTTGAGAAAGGATCAAATCATTTCAGATTCTGACAAAGGAATGTATATCCATCTGTACAGAACCAAGACCAATCACCCCGCATTCATTCCACTTCTTCCCCAGGCCAGGAAAATGGTCAGCCTCTACATCGGGAAAGGCGAGTCGGAATATCTGTTCCCGACCATCTCGAACCAGAAAAGCAACGCCTACCTTAAAGAGCTTGCCGATATCTGCCATATCAGAAAAAGGGTGACATTTCATGTGGCCCGGCACACGTTCGCCGTGACCGTCTGTCTGGAAAACGGACTTCCGATAGAAACACTTTCCAAAATGCTCGGACATACCAATTTGAGGGTTACACAAGCCTATGCCAGAATCACATACAGAAAAGTCACGGAGGACATGAAGGTATTAAAGAACAAGCTGAAGGACTGGAAGCCGGAATCCGGTCCGATGAAATCTGATGACATTTGATGACATCTGATGACAACAGGCTCCGGCGGTTTGCGGCGGCATGGGAATGTGGATATCTTTGTCTCAAACCAAAAAGGACAGTTTATGGGAACAATCATCACCAGATCAGACAAGGAAGTGCTTCATTTCTTCGATGAAATGAAAAGGGTATCGGACCTCATAGACCATTTGCCGGCGGAAAACCGGCACCTACTGGACGGGGAAAACTACCTGACAGATACGGAACTGGCCGGAAAACTCAAACTGAGCAAGCGTACGCTGCTGGACTACAGAAGGAGCGGCATATTGCCTTATTACCAGATAGGAGGAAAAATCCTATACCGGGAAAGCGATATCGTACGACTGCTGGAAAAGAACCGGAAAGAAGCGTTCTGACATCCGAATCCGTTTATGGGAAAGGCTATACCACCACATCCGTTGGAGTATAGCCTTTCACTTTTTATCAGGGTATTGCGTATGTCCGCTTCATGTTTTTCAGGAATTTCTCTCCTGAGCCTGCATATAATGGCGCAACATATAGTCGGAAGAATAGCCGAGCATTTCCCTGACGTGTTCTTTGGGAATCCGGTTGGCCAGGGTGACTGTCGCAGCGAACGTATTGCGGGCCATCTGGGTGGTCAGACGCTTGGAAATCCGACATAGTGCCGAAACCTCTTTTAGGTATTCATTCATTTTCTGGACTGACGGGACAGGAAAACACGGCCCTTCCGGATTTATCGGATTCCAGCCTCTGTATTTCTCCAGCAGGACCATTGCCGGTTTAAGAAGAGGAACACGGCTTGTACAGCTGTCTCCGACCTCCGCTCCTTCAGCACGTGTCCTGCAAATCCACAGTGTTCCTTCGGCATCCCTGAACAGGTGCGACGGACAAAGGGTGCTTACCCCCTGATAGGAAAGTCCGGTGAGCGCACAGAAAACGAACACATCCTTCACCCGTTCCAGACGTCCAGCCGGCATATCCGTTTCCATCACTGTTCTCAACTCCTCCCAGTCCAAGAAAGACGGGGAAGTCTCCTCCTTCACGCACAGCCGTCCCAGTTCTTTCAGGCACCTGCCATCCTCCATCCAGCCCTTCTGCTGGGCCACCTTGAGAACCTTACAGAAACACTCCAGATATTTAGCCGCCGTATTCCGGGCCAGCCCGCAGGTTTCCTTCAGATATCTTTCAAATGCCGTGATGAACTTCCTGTCCAGTTCGGAGAACGCGACATCCTCCTTATTATAGACATCCCGTATGACTGTCTCCACCAATCCGCGGCACCTGTTGTAACGTGCCAGGGTGGCAGGATGCAAATTCCCGGGAGAAGCCGCCCATCCGTCTATGCATTCCTTCATGGTCTTCAGAACCAGATGCCGTCCTTCCCTGGCATACAGAATATCCAGGATTTTCTTCGGAGTCAGTCTTTCCCCATCATACACGGAATTCCTATGGATGACATATATTCTGTCCCTCAGTGTCTCAAGATACATGTTCAGCTCTGCCGAACTCCGTCCCCTTCCCTCGCTACGCATCCTTGCATTGTCCCATAACTCCACCGGTATAGAGCGCTGGATACGGATTTCATCCCGCTGCCCGTTGATTGTCACCCGAAGAACGACCGGTGCTTCACCGTTCTTCAACAACTTGTTCTTCAAGATGAAGAACATTACATTCAGTGTGTTTCCTTTCATACGTTCTGTTTTGGTGCAAACTTAGTAAATACACTGGAATACAGCACTATGCGAAATTGCGCAATATAACGAAGTATAATACATGTCTTTCCTGAACACGGCTGTACTTTCCGGATTCAATGACCGGATATTTCTGAAAGACCGGTTCCTGCAACAGACAACATGAGACATCTGATGACTTGTGATGCCATCTGATGACATGGTATTGGCCAGCCATGCCATATCGTCTATATTTGCCTCAAACCAAACAACTACACTTTATGGAAATCGTAAACATTGAAGCCGGTACTTTCAGAGAAATGGTAATATCTATCCAACTGCTGAAAGAAAAACTGGAAAACCTCAAAGGCAGGAAAACCTCAAAAAGTCTGGATGACTGGATGGACAATCAGGAAGTATGCATGACACTGAACATATCGCAGAGAACATTGCAGGCCCTGAGAAGCAACGGTACCTTACCCTTCTCCCAGATTGACCGGAAAACCTATTATCGGAGACAGGATGTCATCAGACTGATTGAAAAAGGAAAGAAAAGATAATCCCGGTAAAAGCGGGGCCAATCCATACAAGCAAACAACTCTTCATTATGTAAAAGGCTATACCTCACGGTGCGTTGTGAAGTATAGCCTTTTCTGATTATCCGAAGACCCGGGAAACATCCTGCATGTCTTTCATGATACTGTTGTCCAGCACACGGGCATAATGCTGTGTCATGCGGGTTGAAGAATGGCCGAGCATCTTCGACACATTCTGTAGAGCGACATCGTTGGCAAGGGTAACAGTCGTCGCGAACGTGTGCCGGGCCACATGAACGGTCAGCCGCTTGTTTACCCGACATAGGGTGGCTATCTCTTTCAGGAACTCATTCATCTTCTGATTCGACGGAATCGGGAAACAGGGACCTTCAGGATTTTCCGGATTCCAGTCCTTGTATTTCTCCAGAATGACAAGTGCGGGTTCCAGAAGCGGAACATTGCAGGTACAGCTTTCCTTATGAGTAGTAATCTTTACGCGGGCCTTGTGTATCCACAGTTTCCCCTCATTGTCCTTGTAAAGATGTGCCGGGCACAAGGTCTTCACATCAATGTATGACAGGCCGGTCAGACAGCAAAACAGAAAAAAATCCTTCACGGTGTTCAGACGTGTCGTGGAAAAGTCCTTCTCCATAATCCGTTTCAATTCTTCTAGGGTCAGGAACGTAGGACACGTTTCTTCCTTCCGAAACAGACGCTTGCGTTTTCCGGCCAACGGGTCCAGTTCCAGCCATCCGTTTTCCCGGGCCAGTCCGAGAAATTTGCGGAAACAGCTCATATACTTGGTCAGGGTATTCTGGGAAAGCTTGCGTACCGTCCTCAGATGCATCTCAAACCGATCGATAAACTCCCCACTCAGTTCATGAAATGTAATATCCTCTTTCCTGTAGAAATCCTTTATGACCGTCTGTAACGATTCATAACAGTTGTTATAACGTGAAATGGTGGAGGGCTGGTACTCCGTACCGATCAGGGAAGTCCAGTCATCGATACATTTCCGCATAGTCTGCAAAACCAGATGTCGTTCCTCTTTAGAGAATAACTTTATCAGAAGATTCTTTGGGGTAATCAGGGCTTCCCGACAGAGAAGTTCCTTATGAATCTGATACAGCCTTACTTTCAATGCCTCAATATAGCTGTTTAGCTCCGTTGAACTCCGGTCTTTTCCTTTGCTGCGTTCCTTCACATTGTCCCATAACTTCAACGGAACAGAACGTTGAATCCGGACTTCATCCTGCTGGCCATCTATAGTTACTCGAAGAATAATCGGCGCCTCACCATTCTTTAACAACCTGCTCTTCAAAACGAAGAACAGCACTCTTAGTGTGTTCTGTTTCATACTCCTTTGTTTTTAGTGTTACAAACTTAGTTTTTATGGAACAAAACAAACCTATGTAAAAATATGAAAATCAGCGAAATATAATACATTTTAGTTGCATTTTTTTTGAGGTCTGAAAAAAGCAACCATTTTTGCACCTGACTTACTTCGCAAAACCACCATATTCTGCTTCCGCCCAGAAACGAAAAAAGCCCTGATTCTGTTGTGAATCAGAGTTTTTCCTAATTTTGCTTTGTAAACTGGCGGTGCGGACGGGACTCGAACCCGCGACCCCAGGCGTGACAGGCCTGTATTCTAACCAGCTGAACTACCGCACCTTTTTTCATTTATGCATCAAACAACCACTGTTGTTCTCAATTGCGAGTGCAAATGTAGGACGTTTTTTTGAATCTGCAAATATTTTATCAAAAAAAGAGAAGAAATTTTGTAGAAATTATTTTGTAGCTGTAATAAGAAATTCAGAATGAGAAGGTTGAAGAGAACAATGAGAGATGGAAAATAAATCTTGGGAAAAAATGTGCTTTTTTGACTTTTTCATTAACTTTGGCCTTAGTTAAAACAAATAATAAACTGGATTTGTTTTCAGGTTAGTCCGGTGACAGACTAATGTGTAAATATTTAAAATTATTAAATCTAAATCATTAATAATGAACGTACCAGCAGAATTAAAGTACACCAAAGAACACGAATGGATTCGTGTAGAAGGTGAGGAAGCAGTTGTAGGAATCACAGATTATGCTCAAAGTCAATTGGGCGATATCGTTTTCGTTGAATGTGAAACAGTCGGAGATGCATTGGAAGCAGGTGAAACTTTCGGTACCGTTGAGGCTGTGAAAACTGTTTCTGATCTTTATTTACCGGTGGCAGGGGAAGTGCTCGAATTTAATGAAGAGCTCGAAGGTGAACCTGAATTAGTGAATAAGGATCCGTATGGAAAAGGATGGATTGTAAAAATTAAAATCAGTGATGAGACTGAACTGGATGGGCTGTTGAATGCTGATGCATACAAAGCGATAATTTAAGTCCTTGGAATGAGATAATTAAGGCTGTATTACGTGTAAGTAATACAGCTTTTTTATGTATATTAGGCGGACTAACTGATTTTTTATAATTTTGAATTTCTATTGAAATGAAATCTAAAATTTAAAGATATGACTTTGATAAAATCAATTTCGGGTATCCGGGGAACTGTCGGTGGTTGTCCCGGAGATAATCTTACCCCGCTGGATATCGTGAAGTTTGTTTCTGCCTATGCAACCTGGCTGAAGACAGGTGCCGGGAAAAAAAAGGCTAAAATAGTTCTGGGTAGGGATGCCCGGGTGTCGGGCGATATGTATGCCAAATTGGTGGCTGCAACATTGACGGGTTTGGGACACGATGTGGTCAATATCGGTTTAGCCACGACGCCGACAACAGAGATTGCTGTGACTGCTGAGAAAGCGGATGGAGGTATCATTCTGACAGCCAGTCATAATCCAAAGCAATGGAATGCGCTGAAATTATTGAATAGCCGGGGAGAATTTTTATCGGCAGCCGATGGGGAACAAGTCTTGAAATTGGCGGCAAAAGAAGAGTTCGAGTATGCTGAGGTGGATGAGTTGGGTACTGTTGTAGAAAAGGATTATACCCCATATCATATCAATCAGGTGCTGGCGTTAAAATTAGTGAATCGGGATGCGATAGCTCAGGCTGATCTTAAAATTGTCGTGGATGCGGTAAATTCGGTAGGAGGTGTTGTCATTCCGGCTTTATTGCGGGCCTTGGGGGTAAAAGAGATCATTGAATTGAACTGTGAGCCTACCGGACATTTTGCTCATAATCCGGAACCGATTCCTGAAAACCTGACTCAGATTGCTGCTAAAATGAAAGAATCCCGTGCAGACCTGGGAATCGTGGTCGATCCGGATGTCGATCGGCTGGCTTTGATCTCCGAGAACGGTGAAATGTTCGGTGAAGAGTATACCTTAGTGGCAGTAGCTGATTACGTATTGAAACACACCCCAGGGAATACCGTGTCTAATTTATCTTCCTCCAGGGCTTTGAAAGATGTGACAGAAGCTTACGGACAACAATATCATGCTGCGGCAGTGGGAGAAGTGAATGTGGTTGCCGAGATGAAACGAACGCATTCGGTGATCGGTGGAGAAGGGAATGGTGGTGTGATCTACCCGGAAAGTCATTACGGGCGGGATGCTTTGGTCGGAGTTGGATTATTCTTGTCCCATTACGTTGCCCAGAGTAAGAAGATGACCGAATTGAAAAGTACCTATCCGCCATATTTTATCTCGAAGAATAAGATGACCCTTTCCCCCGATATGGATGTAGATAAAATTCTGGAAGGGCTGAAAGAGAGATATGCCACAGAAAAAGTGACAGATATCGACGGGGTAAAAATCGATTTTGCACAAGGATGGGTGCATTTACGGAAATCGAATACTGAACCGATCATCCGTATTTACTCGGAAGCTAAAGACGAGGCTGCTGCCAATCAACTGGCAGAGGAAGTGATTGCCGCAGCTAAAAGTACGCTTTAGAACGTGAGAAATTGAACTGTAAGCAGTGACCGTAAGGCTTATTTATCGTTTTCCGGATAAACCGGAAAACGATAGGCTGTATATTATTCGACATATAATACCAAGCCTTTCAGGTATTCGCCTTCCGGGTGGTATATGCTTACCGGATGATCTGCCGGTTGGGTTAACTGGTGGAGGATACGTACTTTCCTTCCTGTGTTGGCTGCTGCTGTGAATACGGTCTGACGGAACAGTTCCTTAGTCATGACTTGTGAGCAGGAGAAGGTGAAAATGATCCCACCGGGTTTGACGACTTCAATGCCTTTCCGGTTCAGTTTTTTATATCCCTGGATGGCATTGTTGAGTACATTCTGATGTTTCGCGAATGCCGGAGGGTCTAGAATGATCAAGTCGTATTTATTGTGAGATTGTTCCAGAAATCTGAAAGCTTCTTCTGCAAATGCTTCATGCCGCCTGTCTCCGGGAAAATTGAGTGCTACGTTTTGTTTGGCCAATTCGATCGCCCGGGTGGAGACATCTACGGAATGTACTGATCGGGCTCCTCCCCGCATGGCATAAAAAGAGAAACCTCCGGTGTAACAAAACATGTTTAAGACCTGTTTATTACCGGCATATTTTTCGAGCAGATGTCGGTTTTCCCGTTGGTCGATAAAAAAACCGGTTTTCTGGCCTTCTAACCAGTCGACATTGAATTTTAACCCATTTTCCTGTGCTATAAAATGATCCGCTTTCCCGTATAAGTAACCGTTATGTGGATCGATCGCCGCTTTGTAGGGAAGGGTAGATTCCGATTTATCGTAAATGGCGGTTAATCTGTCTCCTAAAGTTTCGAGTAGGGCCCGGGTGATATTTTCCCGTTCCAGGTACATACCTACGGAGTGGAATTGAACGACAGCAACACCGGCATAATAATCGACGACTAATCCGGGAAGATTGTCGCCTTCTCCATGGATCAACCGGAAAGTATCGTTGTCTGCTCTGTCGGTCAAACCGATAGCTCGGCGCATGTGATAGGCTGCTGTAATTCGTTGTAGCCAAAAAGAATAACCGATTTCTTCATCTTCAAAAGTGAGAATTCGGACTGCGATAGAACCGATCTGGTAATGCCCTGTCGCCAGATATTGATTGTCCGAACTATAGACTCTGACCAGGTCTCCTTCCTGTAATTTCCCCTCTGTTTTGGCGATTGCCCCTGAGAATATCCAAGGATGATAACGAAATACCGAACGGTCTTTTCCTGGTTTTAGTATGATTTTATTCATGAGATGAAGCATAACTGATTACTGGACTGCAAAAATAGATAAAAAACTTTGATCTGTTTCTTTAAAAGTCGATATTATAACCCTAAAACGAACGATTGCGTAATACACAAAGAATATTTGAGAGATAGTTTCTTGTTTTTGTTGGAAAAGTTCTTAAAAATTCATAAATTGCGAATATTGTCGGGGTATGTAATTTTGAGCTGAAGTGCCCCCTAAGAAGTTTAATACGATAAATACAAATAGATGAGACTTAAAGTATTGGGTTCTGCTGAAGATGCTTTGCGTGCAATGACAGAACAATTGATAGAAAAAATGAATATGCGGGGAATCTCTCCGTTCCATTTAGCATTGTCGGGTGCCGGTACGGCCCAACAAATGTTCGGGCTTTGGATTCGGGAATACCGGGAGAAAATAAAATGGGAGCAATTGAGGTTTTATTGGGTGGATGAGCGATGTGTTTCTCCTGATGATGAGGAGAGTAATTTCAAACATGCGGATGAATTGTTGTTCCGGCCTTTGGATATTCCACATGCCCATGTCCATCGTATTCATGGCGAACGGGAGCCTGAAGTAGAGGCCGAACATTATTCGGAATTGGTGAAATGGGAACTACCCGGATATGCCTCTTGTCCTCGTTTTGACGCAATCATTCTGGGAATTGGAGAGGATGGACATACTGCTTCTATTTTTCCTTCAACGCCGGAATTACTAACGGCAAAATGTTGCTATAAAGTATCCCAACATCCGGAAAGTGGACAGAAAAGAATTACAATGACAGGTAGTTTGATATTGAATGCGAAACTACTTCTTATCCCTGTATTGGGAAATGCAAAGACAAGCATTTTACAAAGAGTGATCAATGCAGAAGAAAACTCGGTCCTCCCTGCGGCTTATATTATCAATCATGCGCCGGAAGCGATGATCTTTACAGATTTGCAAGTAAGTCTGGAGTAAAAAAAGCATTTTGTATTCTGAAAGTCATATACCTCGGGTCAGGATACCGATGGGGTAGAGATATTGATATCTTCAAAACGATAGACTATCGTATGTATTTATCTGCCGGAGGTATATGTGCTGACTTTTAAAAGAATACAAAATGCTCTTTTATTTAACATTCAAGCATTTCTTTGGCTTTTTCCAGGATCGTAGTATCGTCTAATTTTACTATGCCCCCATTCGGACCTTGCTCAATATGTAAACCGACAGCCTTGCCCTCATCATAATGGTCTCCACCAAAATAATTACGTACTGTTTCTACGTCGAGTCCCAGTTCGTCCGCAATTTTTTGCATACTCCCTGAGGGCAACATGTCTTTGATTTGTCTCAACTCATTGAAGGTAATCATTGTAGTCATATCTCAAAAGTTTTATGGTTTATCAGTGGAATAAATATAGGACTAAATCTCTGAATAAACAAGTAAAACGTTTGCGAATTTCACATAAAAAAATTAATAAAATCAATTATTTGTGTAATCTATTGATATTAAGTGTATTTCTGTAATACTCAGAATGTCTGTGAAAATTGTTTCCTTACCGGATAACTTTTTGTACTTTTGTAGAGAAAAAACAGGATCGGTCGGATCTTATCCGACCGATGAATTGAATTTCTAATGCATTGTATACATGACTTTTAATGAATTGAATATTAGCAAACAGATCTTGATGGCTTTGGAAGATGCCGGATTTGAACAACCGACACCGATTCAGGAACGGGCTTTCCCTGTCATTCGTTCCGGAAAGGATGTGATTGGAATAGCCCAGACGGGGACCGGTAAAACTTTGGCTTATCTGATTCCTTTGCTGATGAAACTTCATTATGCGCAGGGAAATTACCCACGTGCATTAGTGATTGTACCTACCCGTGAGTTAGTGGTGCAGGTATGTGAGAGTGTAGAGTTGCTGACGGAGTATATGGATATCCGTTGTGTCGGCATTTACGGAGGAACGAATATCCGGACACAGCAAGCTGCGGTATACGAGGGAGTCGATTTGTTGGTAACGACTCCGGGACGTTTTATGGATATTTATATGAATGGCATTATCCGTACCCCTCAGATTAAGACTGTGGTTGTCGATGAGGCTGACCGATTGATGGATATGGGGTTTATGCCTCAGCTCAGAAGTATTCTTGAGGTAGTACCCGAGAAGCATCAGACTTTACTGTTTTCCGCGACCTTTTCAACTACAATTGCTGAATTGGCAGCAGAATTTTTGGCTCCGGAACCGGTCCGGATAGAGACAGGTAACCCGACGACTCCGGTAGAATTGGTTACCCAGCTGCGCTATGATCTTCCTAATATTCAGACTAAAATCAACTTATTGAAGTTACTTCTCACGGATAAAGAAGAATTTCGCAGGGTCATGATATTTACCGAAACAAAGAAAAATGCCGATCGGATTGTGGAGAGACTGGGCGACCACTGGAAGGGGGAACTGAGTGTACTGCATTCGAATAAGGCCCAGAATTCCCGATTAAATGCTTTGAAAGCATTTAAAGAAGGAAAGACTCGGATCATGGTTTCTTCAGATGTTGCGGCACGTGGAATCGATGTGCAGGATGTCAGCCATGTCATCAATTTCGATATACCTTCTATTCCTGAGGAGTATATCCACCGCATCGGACGTACTGCCCGTGCCGGAAAGGAAGGAACGGCTATCAGCTTCGTGACAGAAAAAGAAGAGCCGAAATTCGAAGAAATCGAAAAGCTGATCGGGCAGCAGGTCGAATGGGCTGCCTTACCGGAAAATCTGGTGATCTCAGATGTCTTACTTGACGACGAAAAAGTACAGACTTCGAATATTGTCTATCAAAAAGGTAAACCGAAAGGTGGTGGAGCTTTCCATGCCAAATCAGCCAAAAATAGTAAAACGCCCCAGAAAGTACGTAAAGACCGAACCAAAGAGGGAAGACGGAAAAAGTAGGAAAGGCTGAAAGCAATAAAGCTAAATGCTATAGGCTAAAAGCTGAAAAAATAATTTTAACTTTGCGTCATAGCCTCTAGTCTTTAGCTTCTAGCCTCTAGCCTTTAGCCTCTAGTTTTATCACTTTTATTGTATTTCTGCCTTGACGATTTTTGAAATCTGATCTCCTTTCAGGTCCGACGAAATATAATGCTCTAAAATTTTTCGGGCCAGATCGCTGGCTGTTGCTTGGGGAGGACAGGAGGTGGCTGCACTATTGATCAGCGTAATGATATTATCCTTGAAATTGACCGTGACCTCCCAGGCATTTTCGCTTAAATAAAGCTGCTGGGAAAGATTATATTCAAATTCTTTCCGAATTTCGTTGATCAGTAATAATTGATATTCCTGATAAGGAAGAGAGGGAGAAAGGGTACGGGGGATAAACGAATCCGGCTTTATTCTTTCAATAAATAGAATAATCCTTTCATAAGCTAATAATTTCAGATTAAATAGCGTTTGTGAAGTAGACGACGTATTCGCTTGCTTTTCCTGAGTAGTTTGCTGTACCTGTTTATTTACCAGAATTTCTAGTAAAGCAACAGCCTTCCTGACCAAGGGATACAGTAAAATAACAAATAAGACAAGGGGAATCAAAAAGTAAGTGGTGATGTTCATCGTCTTTATTTTTTGCAAATATAAAAGATATAGCTTGTTTTTAAAAATTTCTTATCGGCTGTTTTGAAAATAACTATTGAAGTAGTTGTATAATTATTTTTATAGTTGTGCGTTTGTGTAACGATACTTGGATGGGATAACTAAAAATGAGTGAATAATGAATAAAATGGAGGAATTAACGAAGGCAGAATTGCAAATCATACAAATCCTTTGGAATATCGGTAAGACTTATTAATATTATCCTTTGGTCAATCGGGAGGATTATATGGAACGGTATATGAATAGTGTGGTCAATAATTTTTTTAGTGGTTCGGTGAAAGTTGTAGTATCTTTTTTGTTCAAAACTTGTCATTTCTAAATTATTTTATATTTTTGCAATCGTATGCAACGCAGTGGAAACATATTGCCTTTAAACCGGCTTTTTCTGAATATTAAAAAGCGCGATGAGTTTAATTTCTGAAACTCATTTATTCTTGTTGTTCTATATTTTCTGTTTAAAAGGTCCTGAGGTGAGGATGTCTGTAAAGAGTTATAGATAACTTTCCGGTTTTGTTTTGTTATTTTTTGTTTAAAACTTAATTTATATTGTTATGGAATTACCATTTTCAGAATCATTTCGGATTAAGATGGTGGAAACCATCCGTAAAAGTACACGTGAAGAACGTGAACAATGGATTAAAGAGGCTAAATACAATCTTTTTAACCTGAAAAGCGACCAGGTATTCATTGATCTGCTGACCGATTCGGGTACCGGGGCTATGAGCGATAAACAATGGGCTGAGCTGATGTTGGGAGATGAAAGCTATGCCGGAGCCCGTTCTTATTATAAGATGAAGAATGCTATCAAGGAAATTCTGGGATTCGATTATTTCTTACCGACTCACCAGGGACGTGCTGCGGAGAATGTTTTATATTCTACCATTATCAAAGAAGGAGATGTGTTGCCGGGCAATTCCCATTTCGATACTACGAAAGGACATATTGAATTCCGGAAAGCTTTGGCTATCGATTGTACTATCGACGAAGCAGCTGATACGCAGTTGGAAATTCCGTTTAAAGGCAACATGGATCCTACCAAGCTGGAGGAAGTATTGAAAAAATATCCCAAAGAAAAGATCCCTGCAGTCGTATTGACCGTTACGAATAATACCGCCGGAGGTCAGCCCGTATCTATGCAGAATATTCGGGAAGTATCTGCCCTTTGTAAAAAGTACGGAGTGAACCTGCAGATCGATTCTGCCCGTTTTGCAGAGAATGCTTATTTCATTAAAACAAGGGAAAAAGGGTATGAAAACAAATCCATCAAAGAGATTGTAAAAGAAATGTTCTCTTATGCCGATATCATGACCATGTCTTCGAAAAAAGATGCGATTGTGAATATGGGTGGATTTGTAGCATTCAAAAGCGAAGAGTTGTGGAAAAAATGCCAGATGTTCTGTATCATGAACGAGGGGTTTATTACCTATGGCGGAATGTCGGGCCGGGATATGAATGCTTTGGCACAGGGATTGGATGAAGGTACTGAATTCGAATACCTCGAAACCCGGATTAAACAGGTGGAATATTTGGGGGCGAAATTGGATGAATACGGAATACCTTATCAGCGTCCTGCCGGTGGACATGCGATTTTTGTGGATGCCAAGAAAGTACTTACTCATGTACCTAAAGAAGAATTTATCGCTCAGACGTTGGGAGTAGAGTTGTATCTTGAAGCCGGAATCCGTGGTGTGGAGATCGGTTCGATATTGGCCGACCGGGATCCGGTAACCCGCGAAAACCGTTATCCCCGCCTGGAATTATTAAGGCTGGCTATTCCGCGCCGTACTTATACCAATAATCATATGGATGTAATAGCTGCTGCACTGAAAAATGTATATGATCGCCGCGAATCCATTACCCGTGGTTATGTAATTACGAAAGAATTTCCGATCATGCGCCACTTTACTGTCGAATTGGAAAAGGCAAAATAATTAGATTAACAACGATCGTAAAAAGGCGCCCCGCAAGGCGCCTTTTATTTTACCGGCTTTAAGTATAAAGCCGTAATTTATAAACTTCCGGTCAATAACTGATGAATCCACTTCTGAAGATTCCGGATTGTGAGGTGGGAACAAGAGTTCCGGAGAAAGTCAGGTTATTACCGTTCATCATCGGGTAAACCGTTGCATTGGCATAGTTACTGCCTGCACTCAGATTGACCACAACCTGGGCGGTTAAAGCGATTCCGTTCACATAGAAGGAATAAGTGATATTTCCATGTTTATCCGTATTGGTGGTGATTTGTGAAGGAGTACCCTGTACGGTGATTCCACCAAGACCGTTCGGACCAGCAATGCCGTTGAAAGCTAACTGTACATACACGGTATTGCCTTTAAATTGGATGAAGTTGGTATTGTCGGATACAGGTATAGCTGAACCTCTGGGGCCATAAAGTGTACTGGCCATTAATACCCAATTCCGGTCTTTCAAAGCATCTACAGCAGCGTTGAAAGCTTGTTGGTTAGCAACCTCACGGGCTTTCTTGCGAAGATCCCGCTTCACTTGTCGTTGTTGTTGTTTGGTTAGCTCCTGATAATGAGTCGGAGTTTGTGTTCCTTGTACCTGTGCTTCGCTATGGAAAGCGGGCAGCATAAATACAGATACCAGCAATAAAAATAATACTCGTTTCATAATAGGTCGTTTTTATTTAGTTGTTTTATATTATATCCGGTTATTCAGATTGTTATCATATATCACCGTTTATTAATTTCCCTCATATACGTGTTAATTTCTCCAATAGTTTTCAACCTGTATTTAAAAAAGTATAAAACTTCGTTTCTGTCATGTCAGTAAAAAAGAGTACTTTTGTCAGAAATAGCTGTTAGGAAAGGTTTTGCATATTTTATGCCATATTGGGAATGACGCTTCTAAAAAAATGATAAAATTGATTTTATAAAACGATAAATTCTGGCTATCATGGAAACTTCTGAGGTAATTTGCGCTGTATCGACGGCTCCCGGAATCGGAGCTATCGCAGTTTTGAGAATGTCCGGGACGGGTTGTATCGCTCTTACCGACCGGATTTTCGAGTCTCCATCCGGGAAAAAACTGACCGGCGCGAAAGCGAATACAGTGCATTTCGGCAGGATCCTTGAAGAAGGTTGTTTGTTGGATGAAGTCCTGGTGACTATTTTTCATGCACCTCATTCATTCACAGGGGAGGAGTCTGTAGAAATCGCTTGTCATGGCTCCTTGTATATCCAACAGCGTTTATTGCAGCTGTTGGTGAATCAGGGGGCCCGGCTGGCTACTCCCGGCGAATTTACGCAACGGGCTTTCCTGAACGGAAAAATGGATTTGTCGCAGGCAGAAGCGGTTGCAGACTTGATCGCCTCTTCTTCGGCTGCATCGCATCGGATGGCTCTGAAGCAAATGAAAGGTGGCTTTTCAGCTGAATTGATGAAATTGCGGGCCGAATTGTTACATATTACTTCCTTGCTTGAGTTGGAGCTGGATTTTTCAGAGGAAGATGTTGAATTTGCCGATCGTTCGGAATTGAGACGTATTGCCGGAAATATCGATGAATTACTGACCCGCTTGTGTAGATCTTTTTCTTTGGGAAATGTGATTAAAAATGGGGTACCTGTAGCTATTGTCGGCAATACGAATGTAGGAAAGAGTACCTTGTTGAATGCTTTGTTGCGTGAGGACCGGGCTATTGTGTCGGATATTGCCGGTACAACCCGGGATGTGATCGAAGATACGATCAATTTGAATGGAATCACTTTCCGTTTTATCGATACGGCCGGTATACGGGCCACCTCGGATGAGGTCGAAAATATCGGGATCGAAAGGACTTTTGCTAAAATCGGTCAGGCTAGTGTCGTCCTGTTATTGACCGATCTGAATCGGGGAGTAGAGTCTTTCGAAGAATATTATCATCAGGTGAAATCCCGCCTCACTTCGGATGCAAAGTTAATCATCGTCCTTAATAAAACCGATCAGGTGGAAGATTTATTGACGCCTCAGGAAACCATCCGGCTTTTTACCTCCGGTGAAGAGATTATTCCGATTTCAGCCCGTACCGGAGCAAATCTGGATCGCTTGATTCAGGAATTGACCCGGACTGTAAATCTAAATACCCTCAATACTTCCGATGTCATTGTCAGTAACGTCCGTCACTACGAAGCCCTTCGTAATGCCCGCACAGCCATCGAGCGTGTGAACGAAGGTCTTGAATCCGGACTCAGTGGCGAATTCATCTCTCAGGATATCCGTGAGTGTCTTCATTATCTTGGTGAAATTACCGGCGAGATTACTACGGATGAGGTTCTGGGTAATATTTTTAAGAATTTTTGCATCGGGAAATGATATAACTACTTGGTTGTCAATTAGTTATATCGACAGTAAAGCTATAATACTGGTGGAAAACCACTTAAATAGGGGTAAAATGGGCTGTTTTAGAAGTCATATTTTCTCTTGTTTGCTTATTATTACCGTATTTTTGTCCCCCAGTTGTCCCCCAGTGAGGCTTCGGGGGACAAAATTATGTCCCAAACATATTTTGGACACATACAACTTAAAAAACTGGTAAAAAGTTAATTATTCGAAACTATTGAGATTTCATATTGGCAATATACATAAACAAATTACAGCATTGATATACAATATACTACAATTCAAATATATTGTAGCAGAAGTTACAGCAAATGGTATTCAGTTGGGAATGTCCAAGAAATATTATCATCACTATCTACTCGGGTAATGGACAATTATGAATCAAGCAAATTATCAGCACTATTTTGAATCAGTGCCGATAATTTGCATACTACCGATTTTCAAATAGATTGCCGAAGTACGTCAGCCGATGAAAAATAAGAATTAAGGAACCTTAATCTTCTCCACTTCCTGCCATTCTGCAAGAGAGACAATCGCTTGGTATTGCTCCTTAGTCAAAACCGAATTAGTATCGTCCGAGCATTCGTATTCCCACGGCAGTTCGTAGACGGAGCCTTCTTCCTGATAGCCCAGATAGTTGTGATATGAGTCAGGAACCAGCCGTACATAATCCTCTTCGAGCAGGATTCTCAGGAGCTTTTCCGCATCGTATATCAGTAGCGGTGCCCCGGCCTTATACAAAGCCGTAGCCACCTCAATGGCCAGCCCGACATTGGAAGAGTAACTGTTGGAAACAACGATCATCCACCCATGTTGTCGGTCGTTTGAGGCAAAGACATTCAGACGCGAAAGTCCCAGTTCACCGTAATGGTCAGTTGCGAACCGCATGAAATCCTCCGGGCTGTCAATGTCATACATTTCCGTTACATCAACGAACTTTTTCCGCTTATAGTAGGCTACATCACGCAATTCTTCCGGAACATCCTGCGGATCTATATAGATACGCTCGCTTAATCCCGATTTTCTGTGATAAGCTTCATACACCTCGTTGGCAATGCGGTAATAGGTGCAATACTTTCGGATGGTCATGGTTTCCAAAAGAGGGGCAGAATGCCCGTACACCGAGTCTTCCAATGCCTTGATAGCCATTTCCCGATCTTCCACCTCAACTCTGAGTTCCGGCACTATGCGATCAAGGTCCTTTCTTGCAATCCGTCCTGTACGCTGCTGGTACGGCAGGTTATACGCCACGTAATCGTTGAACCCGTCTGGATTCGCGACAACGACATCAATCATCCGTTGCAGATAGTCGAAGAGACGGGTTAGGTTCTCTCTGCACCACGTATCATCTGGCTCTGCATCCGCACACTTGGAGCGATTCGTAATGATAAAGCGAGTCCGTTTCCGGTCCGTAACACGGATTGACCGGGAGTCCCCGTATCGGCTCGAAGCGACATGGAACCAGCTGGCCTCCATCGGGTTGAATGCCAACCAGTCAGCTAAGAACGCCTCCCGGCTGTCATATTCCCCGAAAGCAATCAACTCCTCAACATCTCCCCATTCTTCCGGAGTAGGTCGCGGCACCTCGATATAGAATCCCCGGTATTCATCATCGCCCATTGCGGCCAACCGCTCGAACCGATGTTGAATCTCAACCAGCCGTTCCAACATATCGCCATCAATAACAATCTCCCAATGGCGACTTTCGCCCAACGCCTCCAAATGCGAGGCGTTTAGGCCAACTTCCTTCGCCAAATCGGCAAGGAGCCTTCTATCTATGATCTTTCTTTCGTCCATTTCTGTATGTCCATTAAATTTCAATAAACTTGCTCGGATCAAATCCGTTCATTAGGTGTTCATTTTCAAAAACATATCCCATCTGGTTACAGATTATACGGGTTCCACCAATCACAGTGCCGATGTTGGTATGCGAATGCCCGTAAATCCAGGCATCAATCCGGCTGTCAGCTATCAGTTCTCCATATTCACTGGCAAATGCGCTGTTCAGCACGGAACCCCTATGATGCTGAGCCGCTACCTGAAGTGTCGGCAGGTGATGCGTAACCACCACGATATGGGGTGCCGTACTTTCCTTGATACTTTTCTGAATAAAGTCAATACAGGTCTCGTGCATCCAGTTGAATTCCTCCACCTGCAGCAACTTCCCATCGAACTTAATCTGTCGGAAATCATTCATGCCTTTCCACACGAAATACTCATTGTTCGGATTGACCCGTGACCACAGCGTACTCAGCACGAAGTCGGTATCATCAATGCGAACAACCTGATTCTGATAGTAGCCGACATTCTCCCGGAACATCCACCGCCATTGCAGACCCCGTTCCATCACGTCAGAATAGTTATAATATTCGTGGTTTCCGGGGACAATCAGCACCTGTCGGTAGTTCTCTGAAGCCCATTTCCAGAACTTTGTCAGTGGAGCTATCTTGTCTTTCAGGTAGAATATGTCTCCGGCCAACACCAGCACATCGCCGGTAACCGGCAGTTCATTATGTTTCAAATATCTGCTGTTTTCCTGGAACTCCAGGTGCAAATCGCTCATGTATTGTATCCTCATCTTATTGCTCTCCTTTCTTTGATTGTTCTATCTGTTTCTCTATGATTGCCTTTACCCGTGCAAATGAGACAGGGGTGAAATCATTGTTATCTACTCCAACATCATACTGCGTGGGAAAAAGCATCTTCAGCCTCGGAGCGTCCTTTCCGGTGTTGTGCCTGCTGGTATGTACATGTCCGAAAAGCTGCCAGGTGCCATTGTATGAACCGCCATAGCAAAGGAACGGACAGTGATTCAGATAGATCTTCTGCTTATCTGCCTCAATATACATCTGCATCACAACCTGTTCAAAGTATTTCCTGTAGTCCTGTCTCAGATTCTTTACGTCATGGTTGCCAGTAATAAGATAGATTTTTCCGTTCAGCCTGCTCAGTACATTTATCCATTCGGCTGAACCTCCCAAACAAAAATCGCCCAGGTGAAACACGATATCATCATGACCAACCACTCTGTTCCAGTTGGAAATAATCGTTTCATTCATGTGTGACACATCCTTGAAAGGCCTGTTACAAAACCTGATGATATTGGTATGGTTGAAGTGGGTGTCGGATGTGAAAAACACCCTGCTTCCGTCAAATTTATAATTCATAATCTCCTTTAGTTTTGTGCGCATCACTGCGCGGTTCATATAAAATCTAATGCCCATGGACGGAAATGACGGAGAAGGTCGCATGATGCGAACGTCACCAGTGGGCAAAATAAAACCGTTGAAAAGTTTGGTAAGGACTTTCCAACGGCTTCAATTAATTCTGGAGGGATATCTGCATCTAATATATCCCAGCCTGTTTATAATATGTTCGTCGGAAAGTGCTTTTGAATTTATCGAAGGATTCAATGCTTGAAGTTTGAACATATGGCATACGCTCAAAGCATGATATGCTTCGATATGATATATTTGATAATATGTTCATTCTATTTTGTTGCATCGTGTCTTTATAAATTTCCAATTACGTGGCAAAATTAAGGAATATTTCAGGAAATGCACCTAACTAAAGTCAGGAAATTGATCTTTTCCTTAGGTCCAATATTGATTTTCCTCCGAACCTTGGTAAGATTTCCCTCCGTAATGGCCTGATGTCGGTTTATTTTGGGATATATGGCAAAATCTGTTTGTTCCTGTTTTCTATGACCTCTTTCTGGCATGCACAAAGCCTATAAGAAATATTCTCACCTGATTCTATACCGAATTTTTTGCAAAAATTCGGTATGCCTTTTATGACAATTTCGACAAATCTGTGTCTTTTTGTCAAAATTGTTATCACCTTCAATTACTTTTTGGGCAAATGTCATATGTTCGCTATGGAGAAACATAACCTACTGATTTGAGATGTACCGATTCTCTACCTATATTGAACATCCACAATACCATTCATTTGCGCAGAAAAATTCAAGGAAAAACATTGGAATATGGAATCTATCAACTAAATTTGCAACTACATACTCACCCCGCTTCCCATAAGAACAGCGCGCTCTGGGTGAGTCTTTTATTTGTAATTCAAAAGAGATATAAAAGAATGACTAGTCCTAAATAACTGCTGCAAGTTTTAGACAAAATACAGTTCAGCAAGACTATCCTTACTGAACTGTATTTTTATAACTTTCAATTCTTATCCGTTTCTACGGCTCACAACATATGTAACCCTCTTGATCATAAGCTTTTCGTTCATGATGAATTAAATCTATCAACTGTTGTAATTCAAGTATATCTGACTTGATATCCTTAAAACGGTTACACTGTTCATCATACCTTTTCCGGGAACCAAACTTCAAGCGGGATTCAATATCAGCTGGGATTAAATAGGAAGAACGCTCTTTGCCTAAATATTGCTGAAACTCAAAGAGAAATATATTTATTCCTGCCAAATCAAAGTCTCCGAAGTGAAGATAATGATTGGGAATGGAACACAGCCATTTTCTAAGATCGGTCGATTGTGGATATCTGGATACGAAAAGTACTTTATCAGAAAGGTCATGATTATGAAGGTATTTTTCAAAGAATGTCCGTTGCTTACGAATCATCCTGAAATTGTCCATATTCTCCACACCAATCACCACTGTATCTTCCGGAATTGTAAATTTCTCCCAGTCTGAGACAAAAAGGAAGCTTCCTTCCTGCGGATTTACCACAAATGGATTTTCGTCAAGAAAACACTCAATAGGTTCATAACTGTTTACAGGAAATCCCGGACAGGAACGGACCATAACAAGTTTGGAGTTTCCTGTCTCCGCAGCCATTGTGGCACGGGAATCTGAAGCATTTACTTCGAGAAGGCGATAACGCTCATCCTTATCTACAAGAAATCTTTTCAGCGCCTCAGCATCACGGGCACGATATGATTTTCTTGAGCCACGTGATACAACCAACAGCAGACCTTCTGCCAACAGCTCATCAAGCAACTTACTGTTCAGCCTCGACCCGGCAACCAGTTCACCGGCTAGCAATGCCTGTATAGACGCACTTATTGCCATATTATACGATTAATTTATTCGTTTCAACAATTTCTCTACTCTTGTCCTTACTCCATGCTTACTTAACAGGTATGTATAGCGGTAGTCGTATGGATTATACGATGTAGGTGAACTGTTAATAAGATAGATATTGCGTGAATTGGCAAACTGCAGAATGCCTTTTATATTGTTAGGATGCAAGCGACCTATCTCATCCATCATGCAGTGTACGATAAAATCACCACTTTTTTTGGTGTAAAATATCAATAGATACGCTACACTTTTTCTTTTCATAGGCAAATCCAAAAT
>OGOY01000434.1_pt1 | contig 54438 bp, 49 predicted proteins | sample 1552811 | NCBI WGS metagenome assembly OGOY01 (sample SAMEA2580132, study PRJEB22360) | human gut metagenome | biome: human gut; feature: human-associated habitat; material: faeces | place: Denmark | collected 2008/2010 | reverse complement strand
AACAAAATTATGCTCGAAAATCCACATATATTTCTTGTGAAGACAGGTTCTAAATTGTTGACATATCGCAAATCGAAGTTGTCCATGCAGTTCTAAGAAAGGAGGATATCCATGCTCGCCTACGTCGGAGATCACCCATTCATTTTTTTCAGCTATTGTCACATCAACAAAAGTCAGATCACCCAGATTGCCGACACGCTGGACAAAGACGGCTACCGTATCTGGTACGATAAATCCCTGGAGGCCGGCAGCGCTTTTGACGATGTCATCGCAGAGCACATCAGCGCCAGCAGTGTTTTTGTTCTGTTCTTATCCAACAACTATCTGGATTCCAAATACTGCAACATGGAACTGAAATACGCCATGGAAAAGGGCTGTACCTGCATCGCCGTTCATCTGGAGCACGTGGATTTTCGGAAAAATCCAGAGATGCAGCGTGCCTTACAGAACGTCCATCAGATACCCAAGTACCGCATGGCGGAGGAACAGTTTTTCCCGCAGCTCTACAGCGTTCCGGCGTTCCAGACCTGCCGGTATGCCGCAGACGAACCGCACAGTGAAGTCATCCTGCGGGAGATTCCCATGCAGCGAAAGCCGGCATGGTACGGCGTCATGGGCACGCTTCTGGGGCTCTCCGGTATCTTTTCTGTGATGCAGGTCATCTGGCAAACAGGTCCGCTCCACATCACACTGCTCCTCCTACAGGTGCTCCTGTTTTGCTGCGGATGGTTTGTGCTTCGGTGGGAGGAAAAACACTTCCGCCACCTCGCAGCCCGCAACTCTCCCACCGCTGTGCTGGCGATGTTTCTGACCTGCATCAACTACGATATGACGGTACCACAGCTGGCGCACGGCGCACTGGCAGTACAGATCAGCGTCAGCATTCTGGTCTGCATATTTCACTTGATGCTGATATCTCCCTTTCTGGATCCTTTTTTCCACAAAAAGTCCCTGCCAAACGCAGACTATTGTTTTCTGACCTGCCACGTCGTCCGCATGGCGTCCATCTTTCTGATGATGCAAATGTTCCGCACGGAATACCGCTGGGCAGCGTGCCTTCAAGCATTCCTCACCGGCTGGTTTTCCATTCTTCCTACTTACTACGCACGAAAACAGCAGCGGCTCTCCCACATGCTTGTAGGAGCTGCTGCCCTGCTCTCCGTTTTCTGTATTGCAATCAGCGCACTCCTGATTTTCTTGCCGGACCTCAAACTTTTTGCCATGACCGCATCATCAGTTTTTTGGAAAGGATGATACCATGTCCTCTTATATTGGAGATAACCCGTTTCTTTTTTTCAGCTACTGCCACGCCGATCGGGAGGAAGTCTTTCGAATCGCCGATGCCGTGGACAAAGCCGGATACCGTGTCTGGTACGACAAGGCGATTTCCGGCGCAGAGCTGGACGACAAAACCGCCGAGCGCATCAGCGCAAGCAGGATATTCATCTTGTTTTTATCCAAGAGCTACCTTCGCATGCCCCATTGCGACATGGGCATGAAGCATGCCATGAACTATAACTGCACCTGCTTCGCCGTTTATCTGGAGGATGTGGATCTGAGCCGAAAGGCAGCATTGGAAATGGGATTGCGTCCGGCAAACAACCTATACAAATTCAAAATGCCGGAGGAAGAGTTTCTGCAAAAGCTTTGCAGTTCCTCGCTATTGCAGGAGTGCAAATACGACAAAAACGAACCCCACGACGGTGTGGTCCTGCAGGAAGAACCGATCAAACGGGCTCCGTTGGAATACGGCTTGCTTGGCGTTCTGATTTTTCTCATGCTGGCATTGGCGTTCCTGCAATCCTCGTGGTATCTAGGCTATCTGGGAACAAACATCTCGGCGATTCCGCAGGTTTTCCTGTTTTTCTACAGCTTTTCCCTCTTACGGCAAGAGGAAAGCCTCTATCAATGCACCACCACCCGCAATTCTCCAGCCTCCACCATGGCGCTGTTGCTTCTGTGCCTTTCCTACGGCATGCTCCTGCCGCGGCTGGCACACGGCGGAACTGCAGTTCAGGTGTGTGTCGGCGTTCTCTGCTGCATCGTCCATTTTTTGCTGCTGATTCTTGTGACAAACGACAAAAAGTCGCTGCCCAACGCAGACAGCAGTTCTCTGCTATGCTACATCGTCCGCATTCTCTGCCTGTTCCTCATGCTGTGCATGTTCGACTTCCAATATCGCTGGGCAGCATGCGTACAGTTCTTTCTCACCTGCGGCGGGCTGCTCGTAACGTTTGGACAAACCTACAGCGGACTGGAGCGAAAAGAACCCCGCAGTTATGCGATTCTGGGGGGCTGCGGGCTTCTCATGCTTCTCTGCGCTGTCACAGGATTCGTTCTCCTCTCCCCCGCTTATGACAGCCTCCTGACACTGGCAGAACAATTTTCCCGAATGCTCTACCATTCTCTCCCATAAACCAGCAACAGCCGCCGCATCCGCAAACCGGATACAGCGGCTGGTTTTCTCTCCAGACGCAAAAATCCCCGCAGGCGATTTGGCTGCGAGGATGACAATGCGAGATAAATTTTCACTGTCAGAATACGAAGATATGTTGTGCTGTCAATTCAAGATTTTTAGAAGTTTTAAAAAGCACGTGCAAAATTCTAGTAGATCAATTTGTACAAGTACGGGAACAGATCCAGATATTCATTCAATCTGGTACGATAGTTGGAACCCGGGTCGTTCATGACAAAATTTGCGGCGGAGAACTGTGTTCCGGTAGAACCGACATAGCCGGTCACAACCACATAATGCTGGCTGCCGTTGCCTTTCATTGCGCCAACCACAACCGGCTTGCCCTCCAGCAGTTTTTCATAAATGGTTTTCATCACGGACTGGGAGATGGTACCGCTGACATCCTGCAGGGTGTATCCCAGATTGGGAACCGAGATCCACAGCAGGTCATCTCCGCTGAAAGACAGCTTCGGCAGCATCAGATCCGGTGTGGTGCTGGTGCCGGTGCTGTAAGAGTACTTCATTGCCAGACTCGTTGCCAGACAGCCAACCTGTCCGATGGTGGAATAATTGATGGTCTTGTATGCCCAGCGGGAATCAAACTGCTTATAGTCCGGCACATCCAGCTGTACCTTGGCGTAGCCGGATTCTGCGGTCATCACGCCAGTGGTCTCATCAAAGTGATGGGAAACGCCGTCAATGGTGATCCAGCCGGTCTGCATCAGTCCGGTCTTTGCGTCGAAGTAATAGCTCTTGCCGTCAATCTGGTACAGTCCGCTGGCAGAACCCTTTTCGGTCAGATAGCGCTTTCCGCCATCCACGTCCATCCAGCCGGTCTTGGCTGCGCCGTCCTTCTCGTCGAAGTAGTAGTAAGAGCCGTTGATGTTCAGCCAGCCGGTCTGCATGCTGTTATCCGTTGCGGAGAAGTAGTAGAGCTTTCCGTCCACGGACTGCAAGCCCTGTGCTGCGCCCACATTGGTGAGGAACAGACGGCCGTTTCCAAAGGAGATCCAGCCGGTCATCATGGTGCCGTCAGCATCGAAGCAGTAGCGTCTGCCGTCGATCATCTGCCAGCCGCTCTGGCGAACACCGTCTGCGTTGCAGTAGTAGGTGGTGCCGTCAATGACCAGCAGACCGCCGGAGAAGCGGGAGCCGTCCTCGGTGAAATAAACGGTCTTTCCGTCAATGGTCACCCATCCGGTCTGCATCACACCGTTTTCGTCAAAGTAGTAGTTCTTTCCGTCAATGGTCTGTGCGCCTACTGCCATAGCGCCGTTCTCCGGTGCAAAATAGCACTTGGTGCCCTCCGACGGGAATGTCTTCCAGCCGGTTTCCTGCACGCCGTCTGCGTTAAAGAAATACGTGCCGTTCTCCGTGGCAACCACACCGGTCTGCATCACGCCGTTTTCGTTGAAATAGTAGGTTTTGCCGTCCAGTACAGTCATTCCCACTGCCAGCGCACCGTTCTCCGATGCGTAGCACGTTCCGCCGTCCAGCGAGGTGATCCAGCCGCCGGTCTGCAAAACGCCATCTGCCGTAAAGGAATATTTGCTGCCGTCCACGTCCGCAATTCCGGTTGCTGCGCCGTCTGCGGTGAAGTAGTAGGTGTTTTCGTCTAAGGTTGTCCAGCCCATTGCCGGCACGGCATCTGCATCATAGTAGTATGTGCCGCCGTCATCGTAGGTGATCCAGCCGGTCTGGACACAGCCGTAATCATCAAAGGTATACGGGATGCCATTGATCTCCTGCACACCGGTCAGCTTGCCGTTCTCCTGATCGATGTAATAGAGGTGATCCAGATAATTCACCCAGCCGTACTCCGGTGCGCCGACTTCAGTGCTGTAGTAGTAGCGTTTGCTGCCCACAGTCTGCCAGCCGGTCTTCAGCATGCCGTCCGGTCCGAACAGGTAGGTGTTGCCGTCGTCCAGCGTGGTTTCATCGGTGGCATAGCTGCCGTCCGCATAATAGTAATACAGGCTGTCATCTGTGGAAACATACCAGCCGGACTGTGTCACTTGATCTGAGCTGACACTGTCCGTCAGAACACGCTCGCCGCTTTCCGTTACGACAAAACGGTTGAGAGAAATTGCTCCCAAGTCATTAACATCTGCTGCCGAAGCGGCCAGAGATCCCAGTATCGCAGCTGTCAGCAGTCCGCCGGCAACCGTCCACAAAAGCTTCTTGGGTTTATGCGCCATTGGTTTCACGTCCTTTCGTATCCAGCACCGGCTGCCGCCGGCACTGCCAAACGGGTTTCGTATCAAATGAACAAAAAAACCTTTTCGATTGTAATCAATTTGTCATGAATCCACTATTTATTATAGCGAAAATTCGACTTGGTGTCAATCAATTTCCCTGTGATGCGGAAAAAAAGTCCCGATTTTCATCATATTATATAAAACAGCCCCGCAGAAAAATCAGTTTTTGTGGCAAATTCCGTCGGATTTTCTTGCTTTTCCGAAAACGCACCAAGTGTTCCCGCCGGTTACAATGTATTACAAAAGATACGCCTCTGCCTTTTTCTCCGCCGGATGCAGCGCTGCCGCAGGGAGTTCCACCGGTGCCGGCTCGCTGATACGGCGGTAGCAGTCCGGACGGCGGTCACGAAATACGCCCCAGCTCATGCGCTGTTCCTCCAGCTCGTCCAGATCGTAAGCGGCGAGGGCGATGCCCGGCTTGTCCCGTCCCAGCTGCTCCAGCACAGCGCCGGTGCCGTCGGTCAGGAACGAGGTGCCGTAGAAGTTCAGGGAAGAGGACTGCTGCTGGTTGTCCGCATCCGGCAGAATCTCCTCCACGCCAATGCGGTTGGCGGCGATCACCGGCATCAGGTTGGCAGCCGAGTGTCCCTGCATGCAGCGCTGCCAGTGGGGCGCACTGTCCACCTCCAGAATCGGCTCTGAACCAATGGCGGTAGGGTAGAAGAGCAGTTCTGCGCCCATCAGCGCCATGCAGCGTGCCGCCTCCGGAAACCACTGGTCCCAGCAGATGCCCACGCCGATTCTGGCATAGCGTGTGTTCCAGACACGGAAGCCGGTGTCGCCGGGGGTGAAGTAGAACTTCTCCTGATAGAAGTGGTCGTCCGGAATGTGGGTCTTGCGGTAGATGCCGCAGACGCTGCCGTCGGCATCGATGACGGCAACGGAGTTATAGAGCGCCGTTCCGGCACGCTCATAGAAGCTCACCGGAATGACAACGCCCAGCTCCGCAGCCAGCGCCTGCATCTGACGCACTGCCGGATTCTCCGCCGGCGAGGTCGCCAGCGCATAGGACTCGTATCGGCGTTCCTGACAGAAATAGCGGTTCTCGAACAGCTCCGGCAGCAGGATGATCTGCGCACCGTCCGCCGCCGCACGGCGCACCATTTCCGCCGCAGTCCGGCGGTTCTGTTCGGGGTCTGCGGCGCACGCCATCTGCACCGCTGCAACTGTTACTTTACGCATGAAAAGCGCTCCTTTCTCTTGCGGGAATCTGCTGGGTGATACAGTGGATATTGCCGCCGCCCAGCAGAATCTCACGGGCAGCAATGGGAATAATCGTCCTCTCGGGGAAGCAGTCCGCCAGAATCTCACAGGCAACAGCGTCCATGGGGTCTGCGAACTGCGGCACCAGCACCGCATCGTTGGCGAGGTAGAAGTTCACATAGGACGCTGCCAGACGTTCCCCCGGCGTGCGGGTCGGCTCGCCGTCCCACAAATCCAGCCCCTGACACTCCTCCTCGGTAACGCATACCGGATGCCGGGGAATGGGCAGGTGCTGCACGGTGATGGCTCTGCCCCGTGCGTCGGTCTGTCCGGCAAGGTATTTCTCGCAGGCGGCAGACAGGGCATACTGGGGGTCTGACGGGTCATCCGTCCACGCCAGAACCACTTTTCCCGGTTCTGTGAATGCACAGATGTTGTCCACATGCTCGTTGGTTTCATCGCCGTAAATGCCGCGCGGCAGCCACAACACCTTTTCTGCGCCCAGCATCCCGCACAGCTTTTCCGTGATCTCCGCCTTTGTCATCCGGGGATTGCGTCCGGCGCTGCAAAGGCAGCTCTCCGTGGTGAGGATTGTCCCCTCGCCGTCGCTGTGAATGCTGCCGCCCTCCAGAATGAAGTCACGGGAATCGTAGGTGTCCGTGTCCAGCAGGTCGCACACCTTGCGTGCCACATGGTTGTCCGCATCCCACGGAAAATACAGCCCGTCCGTCAGACCGCCCCACGCATTAAAGCCCCAGTCAATGCCACGAAGTTCTCCCGCCGCATTGCGGACAAAGGTGGGGCAGACATCCCGTGCCCACGAGTCATCCGTGGTCATCTCCGCCAGCCGCACCGCCGGCGGCAGCATGGCACGGGCAGTTTCGTACTGCGCTGCGCTCACCAGCATGGTGAGCTTTTCCGTCTGCGCAATGGCGCTTGCCACCGCACAGAATGCCTTTCGTGCCGGCCATGCGCCGTTTCGCCAGGAATCCCCACGCTCCGGCCAGATCATCAGACAGCCGTCGTGCCGCTGAAACTCCGCCGGCATGGCAAAGCCGTCCTGCCGGGGCAGGGTATGTAAAATCTGCATGTTGTTCTCCTTTTCCGGCACACAGAAAGCCTGTCCTGCCGTTTTGCAATTTTTGATTTTGTTGTTTTCATTATACCACACTTCTTTTGGGAATGCAATCGAATTGTATGGGCAGATTCGCACGACACAGGGAGCAATCCGGCGAAAACTGCTCACGGGTATAATTTTGCAGCAGTGGCGCATACTACAAGCGGAGGTGAGGAACCATGACCGGCAAGGAACTCATGTATATTGAGGACGCACTGGGACACGAGAAGTATTTTCAGACCCAGTGCCGCACCATTGCAGCGCAGCTTCAGGACGAAAAGCTGAAGCAGTGCGTACTGCAAATGGCAGAGAAGCACCGCAAGATTTTTCAGAGCTTTTACGGCTTGCTCTAAAAGGAGAGATGACACATGGAAGAGAAAGACCTGATGGAAGGCGTTCTGCTGCTGGAAAAGGGTGTCTGCGATCTCTATCTGCACGGCACCATTGAATCCCCCACGCACAGCGTCCACCAGACATTCAGCAACGCCCTCAGCGATTCCCTCTGCATGCAGGACACCCTGTATGACCAGATGGCAGCCAAGGGCTGGTATCCCGCCCAGAACGCCGAGATGGCGAAGATTCAGGCAGTCAAGAAGAAATTCCAGTCTGCCGTACAGGGATAAGCGCACAAAAAGCCGCCGGATTCCGGCGGCTTTTTGCTGCCACTTGACACCGGCAGAACTCTATGGTATCATTGGTAACAGAACACCCAACCACGAGGAGGAATCTCATTTTGACTGTCTATCGGCTTTACATACCCCCACGTTCGCACCTGCCCCATGCAGCCGGCGTGCTCTCGGCGCTGCTCTGCTGCAACACCATCTACACCCTGATCTCCATGCCTCACTATACCCAGTACTGGGACTACTGGGCAACGCTGGCGGCGAGCCTGCTGCTGAGTCTGGCGTGCTTTTTCGTCATCCGCCGGCGGCCGGAGCTGGTGCTGATCCCCGCCGGAGGGCTGGCGCTCATCGCCTGCTTCTCTCTCAATCTGGTGCACAGTATGGAGCTGGTGCTCTTCTTTCTGCTGCTGCTCCTCCTGCTGCTGCGGCTTCCCCGCTGGGCAGTTCCCCTGTTCCGAACCGCAGGCGTTCTGGCGGCAGCCATTGGCGTGCTGGACGTTCTGGTTCCGGTCTCCCAGCGCATCCGGCTGCTGGCACGCACAGGCCGTGCCACGGCGGACTTTGTGCTCCCGTTTCTCCTGCGCTCGCTCTGCGGCAGCGTGCTCTGCCTGCTGACGCTCCTGCTGCTGATTTTTGCCATGCGTCCCCACATCCTGCCCTCCTGGACAGATGCCAGCGACCGCTACGACCGCATCTGGGAGTGACCCCACCCATATGACATCCTGCCGCCGGATTTTTCGGAAATCCGGCGGCTTTTTTCCATGTCCGCCGTAAAAGGACAAGCGTATTCACCAAAAGCACAATCAAAAAACAGCGAAAATTTGTAGCATTTCTCCCATTGATTTTTGCCGAAAAAACGAGTATACTAGTATATGATGCGCAATCGGCGTGAAAAAGACGGAGTTTTGGCTATGGTTACTCCTGCAACAACCATAAATATCATCAATGAGGAGAGAGATCCCCGGGATCTCATGGATACAAGTATGGCAATCAAAGTTGTAAAATTCGGCGGAAGCAGTCTGGCGGACGCAAAGCAGATTCAGAAGGCGGCGGCAATCATTCAGGCAGACCCCCAGCGGCGGTATGTCGTTCCCTCCGCACCGGGCAAGCGGTTTTCCGGCGACACCAAGGTCACCGATATGCTGTATGCCTGCTATGCACTGGCAGAGGCCGGCGTAGAATTTCAGAAGGAACTGGAGGCAATTCAGGCACGGTATGACGACATTATCGCCGGTCTGGGCATCCAGCTGTCGCTGGCAGACGAATTTGCAGTCATCGCAGAGAACTTCCGCAAGCGTGCCGGCAAGGACTACGCTGCAAGCCGCGGCGAATACCTCAACGGCAAGGTCATCGCCGCTTATCTGGGCTTTCCGTTCGTGGATGCTGCGGATGTCATCTTCTTCCAGCCCAACGGCAGCCTGGACGACCAGAAGACCGAGGAGGCATTGCGTGCCCGTTTGACAGACCTGGAAAACGCTGTCATCCCCGGCTTCTACGGCTGCGGTGCAGACGGCTATGTCAAAACCTTCTCCCGCGGCGGCAGCGATGTCACCGGCTCCATCGTTGCTGGCGCAGTCAAGGCTGCACTGTATGAGAACTGGACGGACGTTTCCGGTTTCTTAGTGGCAGACCCCCGCATTGTGGAAAATCCGGCAGTCATCCGCACCATCACCTACACCGAACTGCGTGAGCTGTCCTACATGGGCGCATCGGTGCTCCATGAAGCAGCCATCTTCCCGGTTCGTGCCGCAGGCATCCCCATCAACATCCGCAACACCAATGCGCCGGAAGAGCCGGGCACGATGATCGTACCGGACAGCTCCGACGAGGAGGTCAGCGCTTACACCATCACCGGTATTGCCGGCAAGAAACAGTTCACCTCCATCAACATCCACAAGGATCTCATGAACAGCCAGATCGGTTTCTGCCGTGACGTGCTGAGCGTACTGGCAGACCACCAGATTCCGCTGGAACACATGCCCTCCAGCATCGACTCCATGACCGTTATCGTGGACACCGAACACCTCAAGGGCATCGAGGAACAGATCCGCACAGAGATCATCAAGGCTGTTCAGCCGGACAGCATGGATGTGGAAGAAAACATCGCTCTCATCGCCGTAGTTGGCCGTGGTATGTGCCGGACACGCGGTGTAGCTGCCCGCATTTTCGCAGCGCTGGCACACGCCAGAATCAATGTCCGCATGATCGATCAGGGTTCCAGCGAGCTGAACGTCATCGTTGCTGTCAAGGAAGCCGACTTCGAACAGGCAATCCGCTGCATCTATGATATGTTCGTCAACTCTGTCGCAGAATAAGCGCAGCCTTTTTCCATCGAAAAACCGCAAATCCCCCGCACCGGAATGGTACGGGGGATTTTTTGCTGGAATGTGAGTTTCGCAGGCAGAACAGGGGCTTAGCCCATATTCGGGAGATCCTGAACCAGATGTACCAGGAACTTCAGCAATACCATGCTGTCATCGGCGCTCCGCTTGCCGTCGCCGTTGCAGTCGGCGTTGCGTGCTGCCTGCTCGTTCAGCGAAACCGTTCCTGCCACTGCCTTATTCAGCAATACAGCATCTGCCAGATCCACATCGCCGTCCAGATTGACATCGCCGTAGAATGCGCTGCTGTCAATGGAAATCGTGGTGGTAATCTTTGTGGTTGCCTTGGTAGTAGTCTTTGTAGTTGCCTTGGTGGTAGTCTTTGTGGTTACCTTGGTGGTAGTCTTTGTGGTTGCCTTGGTGGTAGTCTTTGTGGTTGCCTTGGTGGTAGTCTTTGTAGTTGCAGCCGTGGTCTGGGCTGTGGTTTCCGGTGCGGTCACAGGCTCGGTGACCGGTTCTGTTACCGGCTCGGTCACGGGTTCCGTCACCGGCTCAGTCACAGGTTCCGTCACCGGCTCGGTCACGGGTTCGGTGATGGGCTCGGTCACAGGCTCTGTCACCGGCGATTCTGTTGCAAGAACGGTTGTGGTGGTCGTTTCCTGCGGCGCATCGGTCACGATCGGTTCTGTTTCCGCCACACGCTTGCCCACGGGGACAAACGTCCACGACTGGTCGCTGCTGGTGTTGACCTGCCACTCGATGACGTTTCCGCCGTTGTCCTTCGAAGCGCCGGACACGCCCACACCGCTGTGATCCCCGGAGATTTTAGTGAGAATCTGGTAGCTGCCGTCCGGATTCTGTACCAGCTTGAACTTCTGGGCATCGTTTTTCAGTCCTGTCCAGATCTCCATGTTGGTGCCGTCCGTTGTCTTGGCGCCGGTGACATCCAGATAATAGGTCTGTCCGTCGCCCAGGCGGGATATGATATAATAGTAGCCGTCGCCGGCATCCTCCAGCACCCAGCTGTTATGGCTGGCGGGTTCCGTTGCACCCCACTGCTGGACATTAGCGCCAGCCTCTGCGGTGCCGTTGGCAACCTCCAGATAGAGTCCGCTGTTCACGTTGATGATCTGATAGATCTGGCTGGTGTCGATCACGCTGCCCGGATTGGTCACCTCTTCCAGAATCCAGTGCTGGCAGGCGTTTCCGTTGCTCTCCCACTGCTGGACGTTGGCACCGCTGCTCTTGCTGGCATTCTCCACCTCCACGCAGGACTTCTTATCGGAAGCACCGGTGTAAATGGTATAGGAGCCGTCCTCGTTCAGGGAGAACAGGTACTGCTGCGCATACTCCCGGCTGCTCTTCGTCCAGAGCGCCAGATTGGTGCCGTTGTCCGCCTTTCCGCCGGAGGTATCCATGAGGTAGGTGATCTTGTCGCCCACCTGACTGTACAGATAATAGTATCCGTCGCCGGCGGACTTGACACGCCATGTGTTGTGCGCTGCTGCGCTGTCCGCACCCCACTGCTGGAGGTTTGCGCCGTTCTCAGCAGCACCGTTGGCAACTTCCAGATAGAGTCCGCTGTTCACGTTCTTCAGCATGTAGACTGCGCCCTCCCGCAGCGTCGCAGCTGTCGGCTCTGCCGGCGTGGGCGGTGTCGGCGGATCCACCGGTGCGGCGGTCTGTCCCAGTACAGTGACGTTGGGGCGTGCCGGCAGCGGCTGGTCAGAGCCGAGGTAGAAGCTGGCGTGTGGCGGCTGGTTATAGGCGGTCTGCTGTGCCGAAACCTGTACCCGATACTGCGGGTCGTGCATCAGTGTCGTGATGCGGTAGTCCGTGTCGTAGGGGGTGCAGTAGATGCGGATGGACTTGCTGTCCGCCCCGCGGACAATGAGTTCCTCCCGCCAGTCGCCGAAGATGTCGGCGGACAGGCAGGGCGTGCCCTTGGTGGTGTTGCAGGTGTAATAGCCATCGGTGGTGAGCAGTGTGGTCAGCTTGCCGTCTGCGCCCATCTTGGAGATGGTGGCAGGGGAATCGGTGTAGCCGTCCAGAATCTCCCGTTCCAGATCGCCGTCCCAGTAGGACAAAAAGTTGACTGCCGGTCTGCGGCAGCTGAGGGTGTTGCCGCTGCCGTCAAAGACATCGTTTCCCAGTCCCCAGAATTCTGCGCCGTCGTTGCCGGTCCAGACATTGTCCGCACAGCAGCGTCCCGTGTCGCCGGTGCCGTCCTTGTGGAAGAGGATCTTGCCGTTGGAGGCATCTACCAGCGAAACGCCGTAGGGCTTATCCTCGTGGCAGATCCACAGCTCCAGCCCGCTCCGACTGGGGAGAAGATCCCCCAGGTGCAGCGCATCGCCGTGGCCCTTGTTCAGACACCACAGCACCTTGCCGTTGTCGTCCAGACAGGTCGAACCTGTGATGATCTCCTGCTTGCCGTCGCCATCCACATCGGCAGCCATGCTGTTATGGTTGCCGTCGCCGTAGCCAGCAGCACTCTTGTCGTTGCCGGTGTCAAACGCCCAGCGCTTCACCAGCTTCTTATTGACTACGTCATAGGCGGTGGCAGTCATACGGGTGTAATAGCCTCGTCCGGTGACTACGCTGGGGTGTACGCCGTCCAGATATGCCACCGTGCCCCAAAACCGATCCACACGGTTGCCGTATCTGTCGCCCCACTTGGAAACTGTGCCGCGTGCCGGCTCATAGTTGACGGTGTCCAGCGCTGCGCCGGTGCTGCCGTCGAACAGGGTGTAGTACTCCGGTCCGGAGAGCACATACCCGCTGGAATTGCGGTAGTCCTTGGAGGCATCGCCGATGACTGTGCCCTTGCCGTCCACCGTGCCGTCCGCCGTCTTGCAGGTCATCTCCGCCTTGCCGTCGCTGTCGAAGTCCGCCACAAAGAACTGGGTGTAGTGTGCGCCGGCACGGATGTTCTTGCCCAGGTCAATGCGCCACAGGCGTGTGCCGTCCAGCCGGTAGCAGTCAATGAAGACATTGCCGGTCTTGCCCTTCTGGGAGTTATCCTTGGAGTTGGAGGGATCCCACTTCATAAAGATCTCATAGGTGCCGTCACCGTCCACATCGCCCACCGAGCAGTCATTGGGGGAATAGGTGCAGCCGCTTCCTGTGGGCGGATCCAGATTCAGCTGAAAATAGCTCTGGTTGGAGATCAGGGCGCAGTTCTCCGAGGAAACCACCTTGCCGCCTTCTACTGTATCCACACGGTAGGCATCCGTACTCTTTCCGCCGGCATCCAGATAACAGGTGGATTCTCCGGCATTGCTGGTATAGATCAGCGTGTTGTTCCGGTACAGCTGGAACACGGCACTGTCCGAATCGTTGGCGAGAAACCGCCAGCTGACCAGCATTCCCGACCCTGTGTTGATGGCGGAGATTCCCCGGTTGAGATACTCCACCTGATTGGTTCCCGCAGCAGAAACCGTCTGCGACACAGCGGGCACAGTTGCACCCACCGATGTCAGACAAAGCACTGCGGCGGAGATCCATGCTCCGATTTTTCGCTTCATACAATCACCTCATAAAAAATTCCATTCCGACCGTTCCGCAGAGAAAAGGGCGCTCTGCGAAATGCCGTTCCTGCGCAGGAAAATTTTATCCCGCAATACCCTTATTATACTACACAAATTATACAGTGTCAATAAACATTATTTATAAATTTCATTGCACTTTTCACAGATGTCGGAATGAATTCGCCCGAAAACGGGCAATATGTTCCTATGGACAACCCGCACAAAGCTTACGCCATGCTGCCTGTATATTTCTCCCGTTTTGGCAGACAATAGCATCACCGCAGGAGAGCATTTCGCTTTCCCAGCATAAATCATGGAGGAGTCCGCCAATGAAAGCGACAGGAATTGTAAGACGTATCGACGATCTGGGAAGGGTCGTCATTCCCAAGGAGATTCGCCGCACCATGCGCATCCGGGAGGGCGATCCGCTGGAGATCTACACCAGCGGGGACGGCGAAGTTATTTTCAAGAAATACTCTCCCATCGGAGAAATGGGGGAGAGCGCCGCACAGGTGGCGGAGATCATGCACCGTCTGGCGGGATGCCCCGTTGCCGTCTTTGACCGGGATCACGTGGTGTCAGTCTCCGGCGCAGCCAAAAAGGAGTGGAACGCACGCCGTGTTTCTCCGGAGCTGGAGGAACTGATGGAGAGCCGCCGGCAGTACTTCGCCGATTCCGGCCAGCCGCATCTGCTTCCGGCAGAGGGCGTAGACCGCAGCGCAGTGGCATGCATGCCCATTATTTCCGCCGGCGATGTCACCGGCGCCGTTGCCTTTCTGGATGACGGAAAGGGCATGGAGATCAGCGACAGCCAGAAAAGCCTGATTCAGGCGGCGTCGCAGTTTTTGGGACGGCAGCTGGAGGGATGACACTCCGCACCAGTTCCGCATAAGAGCAGTCAGGATGCACTGGCTGCTTTTTCGCATTTCCCGTCTTTTTGTTTCATTTTTTTCAATTTTTTTGAACAAACACGTTGACACCAGGAAATATCTATGCTATAATGAGAATATCTTTTTGTGGCTGCACAGGATCGCAGTCAAATTTTTATGATATGAGGAGTATTACCATGATTTGTCCCAATTGCGGAAGCAACAACCCGGACGGCGCAGGATTCTGCCCGAATTGCGGAAAGCCCCTGCCTGCAAACGCTATTCCCCCCGTTCAGCCGAACCCCACACCGCAGCAGCCGTCCAACTCTGCCCCCATCCCGCCCAACAACTACGGCGGTGCCGGCATTCCCCAGAGAAACCTTGCGCTGTGCATCATTCTCTCGTTCGTGACCTGCGGTATCTACGGTCTGTACTGGTTGTACACCCTGACTGAAGATGTCAACAAGCTGACCGGCGACCCCAATGCCACCTCCGGCGGTATCGTCATTCTGCTGAGTCTGGTGACCTGCGGCATTTACAGCTGGTACTGGCTGTATAAGCAGGGCGAACGTCTGGATCAGATCAAGACGGCCCGCGGCATTGCCTCCAGCAACTCCGGCGTGCTCTATCTGGTTCTGGGCATTGTCGGACTGAGCATCGTTTCCTGGGCACTGATGCAGAACGAACTGAACAATCTGGCTGGCTAAGAAACACGACAACCATACATGAACCCCTTGGGGCTGTGCTGACCGGCGCAGCCCTTTCTTTTTGGAGGAACACCCATGCGCAGACGCATCTCCCTCTGGCTCCGCCGCCATACCAGACAGTGCCGGTTCGCCGGCGTGGTACTGATGCTGGGAATGGCCTACTTTCTCATCACCCAGCTGACCCCTTTTCGCATCCCCTGCCTGTTCCAGAAGATTACGGGCTTCGCCTGCCCCGGCTGCGGGGTATCCCACTTCTGCATCCGGCTGCTGCATCTGGACATTCCGGGAGCTGCACGGGAAAATCTCGCCATTGCGGTTCTTGCGCCCATTTGGCTGGGGGCTGCCGTCATCCGCATGGTGTGGCATCCGCACTGGCTCGCCAAAAACAGCCGGGCGGAAAAGCTCCTGCTCTGGAGCAGTCTGGTTTTTCTGCTGCTGTTCGGCGTGGTGCGGAATCTGCCCCATATGGAGTTCCTCCTGCCCTCCTACTTCCGGAAGGATGCGCCGTTCACCCTCCGTGCGCTGCTTAGGCGCTAAGCGGAACTTCCCCGCCTTTTTTCGAATATGATGAAACAAAAGAAATTGATGCAGTGCTGCCTTTGCATAACCGCCCGGCACAGGGGCATACTACTGGCAGAACAATTTTACACATCGGCCAAACAGACAAAAGGAGGGATTCCCATGCTCGTCAAGCGTGGCGAAATTTATTACGCAGATCTCAGTCCTGTGGTAGGTTCCGAACAGGGCGGCATCCGACCGGTACTTATTGTGCAGAACGACATCGGAAACCGGCACAGCCCCACCGTCATCGCCGCTGCCATCACCAGCCGCCGGGATAAGGCGAAGCTGCCCACACACATCGACGTGCAGGCAGCCACCTGCGGACTGACCAAAGACAGCGTTGTCCTGCTGGAACAAATCCGGACGCTGGACAAACGCCGTCTGAAAGACCGGATGGGAGAACTGGATACGCCCTCCATGACCAAGGTAGATCACGCATTGCAGGTCAGCTTCGGGCTTTCTCTCTCATAAACAAAACAGATACCCCAAATAGAGCCTGCCAGATTCCGCAGAGGATCCGGCAGGCTCTTCTATTATTTCTTTCAAATCCTTGCGTTATGCGCCGAACTGCACACGAAAAACACTGGCAAGTCCTTCGATCTTCAGGCGCAGATCTGCCACGCCGGCATACGCTTTCAGCCTGACCGCATACGGATGGAAATCCTCCGGACTGCGGGACGGCGGAATCTCCACGCTGCCAAGCTCCTGCTCGCCGGCGAAAATCCGCACCGTTGCTTTGGCGCAGGGCGCTGCCGCCCACAATTCCGCAGCGGTGTAATTCTCAAACGCCGCCTGTGCAAAGACAAACTCACCGCCCAAGTCATTGGTGCAGCCGTACCAGTCGTTCTGTCCCTTGGAGAATTGCAGCGTTGTAGCGATGCCGGACTTGGTGTCGTAGTTCTTGCACAGCACCGGTGCGCCCAGATCCCGTGACGGAATGGTTTCGCCGTCCAGCGTCAGCTCCAGCTCCAGCCGGATGTCCGCAGAGGATGCCCCTGCCCGAAAGGCATAGCGTCCCTGCTCCATCACCATTTTCTCCCGTGTAACATCGTAGAACTCCAGCGCATGCTGCGGCACAAACAGCGTCACCGGACAGCACTCGCCTGCCGGCACATGCACTCGCTGGAACGCACACAGCTGGCGCAGCGGACGCTTCACCCGTGAGGTCAGCGCCTGCGCATACAGCTGCACAACCTCATCGCCGTCCCGCTCGCCGGTGTTCTCCACCGTCAGCCGGAACAGCACACCGCCCGCCTTTTTCTCAGCGGTCAAATTGGAATAGGCAAATGTGGTATAGGACAGCCCGTGTCCAAAGGGGTACAGCACCTCCCCATCGTCATAGAGGTAGGTGCGGTTTGCCTGAATAATGTCATATTCCATGATGTCCGGCAGATCCTGCGCACTGCGGTACCATGTGATGGGGCAGCGTGCAGCCGGATTGTTCCTGCCCAGCAGCGTTTCCGCCACGGCGTTGCCCAGCTCTGCGCCGGCGTGAGTGGTATACAAAATTGCCGGAACCTGTTTCTGCACCTCGCCCAGCCCATAGGGATAGCTGGACACCACCACCAGAACCGTGTTGGGATTCGCCTGACGCACTGCCTCGATCAGCTTTTTCTGATGTGCCGGCAGTTCCAGATCGGGACGGTCATAGCACTCCCGTGCCACCTGCATGGGGTGATTTCCCACACAGAGCACCACCGCATCCGCCTGCTTCGCCAGCGCCGCAGCCCGTGCTGCGCCGTCCTCCACGGGAACCAACCGGAACTGCCGTGCGGCATCCGGCCGGGCATGGGGAACGGCGTGCAGCGTTCCGTCCGGCTGCACTGCCACATCCATGGGAATATCCTGCCAGCTGCCGAACAGCGTGGTGTCCCCATACGGCTCCGGCTTCAGCCACTCCCGAATGAACCACGCATAAGGCGTTGCACTCGTAGCACGGTAGGCGCCGTCCTCCGTCACATAGCGGTCGTTGCAGCAGGCATACAGGTTCATGCTGCCGAAATCCCAGTCGTGGCAGCGGAAGCGCTCCCGCTCGCCGATCTCCGCTGCGCTGGCATACAGCGTTCCATCCTCCGCCACAGTGCAGTACTTGCCGGTCAGCACAGACTGCACGGCAACCACGTCATAGCCGTCATCAAAGAGCACCTGTTCTGTGCCCAGACGCTGCCGCAGTCCGTCCCGAATGTTCACCCCATAGGAGGCGACACCGGTATACCAGTCCCGATAGTTCTCTGCGCCCAGCGGACCGATGACCGCCACCTTCTGTCCCTTCTGCAATTGCAGAGGGAGAATGCCGGTGTTGTGGAGCAGACACATCTGCTCCATGGCAGCGCACTGATTCACCGCACGGTGGATGGGGGTGTCGGTTTCCGCCGGCTCTGTATTATAAAGGCACGCATCGCCGTCAAACTCGCCCAGCCGGAACCGTCCCAGCATGGAGCTGCCCACTGCACGGTCGATGTCCTGTTCGGTAATCAGTCCCCGATCCAGCGCATCCCACGCAGCAGCAGTCACAGCGTCTTCGTCATCCGTCATCACATCGCAGCCGTTTTTCAGGCAGGCAGCCAGCGCCTCGGCATGGGTGGCAAAGGCGTGGTGCATCAGGACATTCTGCGTGAAATCAGCGCTGTCTGTGACGACGAATCCCAGATGCCACTGGTCTTTCACCACGTGCTGCAAATCCGGATTCATACACGCCGGCACACCGCTCAGCTCATTGTACGCTGCCATCATGGAGTCCGCACCGCCACGCACAACAGCGCCCTCAAAGGCACGGTAATAATACTCGTGAAGGGTGCGAGGCGTCACGTTGGCGGAGCAGCTGCCACGGTTTTTCTCGTTGTTGTTGGCGCAGAAGTGCTTCAGGGCGGGGATCGTCCGGCGGTAGACGGGGTCTTCCCCTGCCATTCCCTGTGTATACGCTGCCGTCATCTCGCCGATGAGAAACGGATCTTCACCGTAGCCCTCTTCTGTCCGTCCCCAGCGCGGGTCACGCTCCGGATCTACCGTAGGCCCCCACAGCATGAGGTGGCTCTTGGGGTCTTTCCGCTGGTAGAAACGTGCCTCCTCGCCGGCGATTTCTCCCAGCTGGTACATCAGCGACGGGTCAAAGGTAGACGCCATGCCGATGGGCTGCGGAAACACCGTAGAGGGTTCCTCCGGATCCCGTGAGACATAGCCCCGTGCCACCTCGGTGCCGATATACCACTCCCCAATGTCAAGACGGGGAATGGGCAGCTGGTGGGTGGAGAGCAGTCCGATCTTCTCCGCCAGCGTCAGATGCGCCAGCAAGTCCTGCACACGCTCCTCCATGGGAAGGGAAGTATCCTGAAATTTCCGCATGTTATCACCTTTTTTCCGCAGCGGAGTCCGCCGCTTTCTTTTTTTGCCGTAGCTGCCGGAAAAAGTCTTGCAGCACCGCCGCACAAGCCGGCTGCAGCATGCCCTCCATCACCTGCGGTTTCCAGTTATAGGGCAGCTCGAACATCTGCTCCACGGAGCAGACGGCACCGCCCTTGGGGTCCCGTGTCCCGAAGATCACCTGATCCAGCCGGGCATGAAGAATGGCGCCGGCACACATCGGGCATGGTTCCAGCGTCACATAAATTGCGCTCTGCAGCAAACGCCACCCGCCCAGCGTCCGGCTCGCCTGCCGGATCGCCAGAATCTCCGCATGGGAGAGGGGGGATTTTGCCGCTTCCCGGCGGTTATAGCCCTCGCCGATAATTGCGCCGGTGGGCTTATGCACTACCACAGCACCCACCGGCACTTCGCCCTCCGCTGCCGCCAGCTCCGCCAGTTCCAGCGCACGCTCCATGTACCGCACCTCCGGCTCGTAAGGTGTCTGAATTGCCGGCAGCATCAGAACACCACCTCGATTACCATGAGCACCAGACACAGCCCGAACGTGATAGCCAGCGGGCCGGAGCGCTGGAGGACAACAAGGCGCTGGCGTGGCGAGAGGTAATGCTTCTGGGTCACCAGTCCGCATCGTTTCCGTGCCGGTTTGGTGAACAGCACCATGCCCGCAAGGCCGACCATTAGCAGCCCCACCAAAAACCACGGGCGATAGATGTACATCCGGTGGCTGGGCTGAATCTCCATGAGGAACAGCACCAAAAGGATCACACGGCAGGCAATGCGGTTGAAAATCGCCGAAAGCAGCGAACCGCTGCGCAGCACGGCACAGCCGGCAATGACGGAAACCACAAATTCCATGAGCACCGTCACCGGACTATGGGCAGCGCACACCGCCAGCATCGAGGTCACAGCGACAGCATACCAGTCCCCGAACTGCCGCAATACGTGGAACACCTCGCCGTGGAGCATGATCTCCGTCAGCGCCGTCACGATCAGCAGTTCATACAGCATGTAGATCATCTGGTAAGCCGGACTCATGTAAGACACGGCATAGTAGGCGTTCCCCAGTGCGCTGTAGCTGATGATGTTGACCGAGGAGAACAGCAGCCAGATATTGGACACGGAAAACGCTGCAATGGTGATGAAAAACGATGACAGCATCTCCGCCGGCACATAGGGGCGAAGCTGTGCGCTCACACTGCGCGGCATGCGGAAAAAGTGGTGGAAGATCAGAATCGGCACCAGATATTTCAGCAGACTCTCCGCCATGAGAATCAGGAGCACGGCGGTCTGGTTGCCGTAGAGAGTGTTGTCGGAATAGGTATAATTCACATCAATACCAATCAGGTGGAACACGCCCATGAACACCACGCTCAGCAGGTTCTCAATCAGCAGATAGCACAGCATTGCCACACTGATCACCACGTTAATACGCACCATGGCGCTGCGCTCTTCCGCCGCCGGATCGGAAGCAGAGTAGCCCTTTCCCTCCACATACACAACTTCCGTCCCCTGCTTGCAGCGGAAGACATAGTCGTTCTTCTCGTCCTTGCGCCATGCTTTAAACGCCTGGTTATAGGAATCTGAGTGATTGCTGTAGTCGAAGTCATCGACCACGTCCACACTCTGTGCCGGCGCAGCCTGCTGCCGGCGCTCTTGTTTTGTTGCTGTCATAATTTCCTCTTTCTGATCTACGCCGTCCCCTTCAGCGGCACTTTCGAAACGGCATCGTTTCCGATACCATTGTAATATTGCCTTTATTATAACACACCGATATTCTGCATAGTTTAGTGAAGCAAAAATAAAAAGGTTCGATTTTTTGAAATTTTCATTTCGGCAATGTGTACTATACGGGAAAACAAGTTTTTCCGATTTTTCTCGATTTTCTTCGACAAATTTCGTCAACCGGTAAGTGCAGACATGCGGTTGCCAAAGCCGGAATTTCTGAAAGGCGATTCCCGATAAGAGCGCCTTCTCCAAATGGCTCTGCGTGCATTTTCGCTGCCGTTGCTTGACAAATCCGGAAAAATGTCGTATGATGGTATTCAGAAGAAATCACCGCAAGGGAGGCATGTCCGCATGGAACCGCATCACCACCACCCGCACACCCTGCTTCCGGCACAGATGCCGTCAGAGGAAACACTGGTCAAAGTCGCAGATCTGTTCAAGATCTTTGGAGATCCCACTCGTGTCCGCATCATCTTCGTCCTGTTCCATCAGGAGGAGTGCGTGCGGGACATCGCACAGAAGCTGGAAATGACCCAGTCTGCCATCTCCCACCAGCTGCGCATCCTCAAGCAGTCCCGGCTGGTCACCAGCCGCCGGGAGGGGAAGACCATTTTCTATTCGCTGGCGGACTCCCACATCTCCTCCATCTTCGGACAGGCGCTGGAACACGTGCTGGAATAAGCCCGCAGAAAAAACTTTTTCCTGCTATGGAAAAACGCTTGCTTTTTGAAAAAGAATCTGCTATAATAGAGGCAGCAGGGGGATTCCCCCCGCCGCTTCGGAATGCGGACCGTTCCTCCGGAGCGCTTCCCATTCCGCAAGCAAAAGCGTTTCCCGAGCGGAGGTGAAATGAAAATGGCATATAAGATTACAGACGCATGTCTGAGCTGCGGCAGCTGTGAGAGTGCATGTCCGGTAGGCGCAATCTCCGAGGGTGCTGACAAGTATGAAATTGCAGAGGATGCATGCATTTCCTGCGGTTCTTGTGCAAATGAATGTCCGGCAGACGCAATTGAAGCTGACTAAGCATCGGTACATTTCGCAAAAGGCTGTCTTGCTCCGGTTAATTTGCCGGAAACAGGGCAGTCTTTTTTCTATACAACTTCGACAGAAAGGACTCTTTTTCATGAAACAAACATACTGGAAATTCGTAGGACTCTGCACCGGCGCCATGCTTCTGCTCTCCTGCACTGCCTGCGGCAGCAAGACTGAAAAGGGCACGGTTCGCATTGTAGAGGACAAATCCGCCGTCACCTCCTCGCCTGCATTGCAGGAGGCGGATTCGCAGGAGGTCAACTTCCAGACCGCTGAGGTGGGCAAGGAAGTGGAGGCAAAAGGCGTCAGCGCCACACTGGACAAGGTGTACCTCTCCGACCACACGTTCACCGAGGACGAACAGGAATTGGGACTGGTCTTCTTCCAGCTGACCATCCACAACAACACCGATCAGGATCTTGCCACCAGCTTCCTCTCCAACAGCTTCGCCATTCTGGCGGACGGCGAGGGCTATCCTGGCATCGACATCCGCAGCAACCGCTTTGTCATGCTGCAATTCGGCGAGGACGCCGAAAGCTTCAACGATCCCATCCCCGCCGGAGAATCCCGGCAGGGCTACGTGGGAGCAGAGCTGCCGGCGGACTTCTCCACGGTGACATTCCTCTACTTCCCCGCTGCCGGTCTGACCGACCAGTCCCAGTGCTTCACCTTTGACATTGCACGGGAGGACATGGAGGCTGCGCCGGAGCCTGTGACAAAATTCTGATTTTTATAGCATGACACAAAAAGCCCTGAGCTTCCAAACGGAAGTCAGGGCTTTGCTGATTCTTTAGAGCCTGTCTTCACAAGAAATATATGTGGATATGCTTGTAAAGACAGGTTCTTATTTTGCGTAATCGACCACACGGCTCTCCCGAATCAGGTTGACCTTGACCTGACCGGGGTAGTCCATCTCTGCTTCGATCTGCTTTGCAATCTGGTGTGCCACCAGAACCATCTTCTCGTCGTTGATGATTTCCGGCACTACCATGACACGAATCTCACGGCCTGCCTGCAGGGCATAGCATTTTTCCACGCCCTCATAGGAGGAGCAGATGCTCTCCAGCTTTTGCAGCCGCTTGATGTAGTTTTCGTAGTTCTCGCTTCTTGCGCCAGGGCGTGCTGCCGAGATCGCATCGGCAGCCTGCACAATACAGGCAACCGCAGTGCGTGGCTCAACGTCGTTGTGATGCGCCTCGATAGCATGAATGACATCGGCGTTCTCATTGTACTTCCGGCAGACATCCACACCGATCTGGACGTGGGAGCCTTCGATCTCAGCGGTGAGCGCTTTACCAATATCGTGGAGCAGTCCGGCACGGCGTGCCAGATTGGCATCCACGCCCATTTCTGCTGCCATGACACCGGCGAGCTTTGCCACCTCGATGGAGTGCGCCAGAACATTCTGCCGGTAGCTGGTGCGGTAGTACAGCCGGCCCAGCAGCTTGACCAATTCGTTATTCAGACCGTGGACATTGGTTTCCAGCACAGCACGTTCGCCTTCCTGACGGATGCGGTGTTCCACCTCACGCTTTGCTTTCTCCACCATTTCCTCGATCTTGGTCGGATGAATCCGGCCGTCGTTGATGAGTTTTTCCAGTGCGATCCGGGCAACTTCACGGCGCACATGGTCGAAACAGGACAGGGCGATTGCCTCCGGCGTATCGTCGATGATGATATCGACACCGGTCAGCGTTTCCAGCGCACGGATGTTCCGTCCCTCTCTGCCGATGATGCGTCCCTTCATCTCGTCGTTGGGCAGCGTTACCACAGAGACCGCCGACTCCGAAACCTGATCAGCAGCGCACTTGGCAATGGCCAGCGAGATGTAGCTGCGGGCCTTGTCCTCGCACTCGTCCTTGAGCTGCTGCTCATAGCTGGACAGCCTCAGCGCCTTTTCGTGCGTCAGCTCATCCTCCAGGCTTTGCAGGATGTATTCCTTTGCCTGCTCCCGTGTCAGCTCTGAGATGCGTTCCAGCTCCTGCATCTGGCTTGCCTTGACTTCCTCCGCCTCTGCCAGGCGCTGCTCGGCCGTCTGGATCTTCCGCTTGAGGGACTCTTCCTTTCGCTCCAGATTGTCGGTCTTCTTGTCCAGACTCTCTTCCTTCTGCTGCACACGGCGTTCCTGCCGGCCAACTTCCGAGCGTCTGTCCTTGATTTCCTTTTCCGCCTCCGAACGAAGCTTATAGATCTCGTCCTTTGCCTCGACCAATGCGTTCTTTTTCTTGGCATCGGCTTCCCGCTGGGCATCTTCCAGAATCCGGCCTGCCTCCTTTTCCGCAGAGCCAATGGCAGCTTCCGCCTGCTGTTTCCGCTGTTCCACGCCGGCAGCGATACCCTTTCGATAGGATACCATTCCGGCGATGCCGGCACCTGCCAGCAATGCCACCAGACACAGCACAATGGCAACTGCCAAATTCAAACTAGGCATTTTTTGCACAACCTCCTTTTTTGACTTTTGTATATCGGTACAACAGCATTTTCGCCAAAAAGGCATGTGCGTTCGTATTCATTTTTCAAAACTGCGATCTGGCATCCGCACAGTTCTCACCCTGTACAGACACAACCCCCTCCGCCGCAGTGTCGGAATTTCCAATGGAATTCTGACTCCTTTCCATACAACAATCCTATTTTGCATCTTTCGAAACCAAAGCCAGTCCGCAGCACGATTTTTGCCGCACAGAGCCGGCTTTGAGGAACATTATATTTTGCTTGATTCAGCATCCACATCTAGAGTGCCCGCCGTGCACAAAAAGACACACCGGCCAGCACACAACCGCAGGCGTTGCCCGCAGCTTATCAAATAAATCAAACGCACACGAGAGTCCGCAGACTCTCCAGAAATGCAGCGCTTTCCGGCAGAACTGCGCCGGAATTCGTTTTGTAAATTGATACAACAATATTATTTTACACTGTTTCCGGCTGCTTGTCAAGGTATTTCTGTAAATATTCCACAGAATTTCCATTGGAAAAGAAATCCCCGCCCCAAATCCCCCGTTTTTCCGTACTGCCGCTTTCATTTGTCAAAAATTTAACAGGTTTCGCTTTCCATTTTGCGCAATTTTCCGAAAGTGCGCAAAAAGTAGTGACAAATGGGGCGAGGTATGCTATACTAGGATGGAAACACCGCCAGAAGCGGGACAAAGTGCGCCTTTCAACCCTTAGAGCTTGTGTTCATAGGAAATATATGCGGATTTTCGAGCAAATTTTTTTGCAGACAAGGCAAAAATTTGCAGGCATACTTTCGTATGGCAAGAATTTTTCACGCAGTATGCAACAAAATTTGCCGAAAAGACGTAGATAGACGCCTATGAACACGAGCTCTTATACAGGTGTATTAGGTGCATTTTGGAAAACGGAACACCCCATAGAAAACGAATAGAAAGCGTGAATGTTATGGAAAACAATTTTGATGTGATCATTGCGGGCTGCGGTGCAGCCGGACTATACGGTGCAATCAATCTTCCCGCCTCCTGCCGGGTTCTGCTGGTCTGCAAGCAGGAGCTGACGCTGTGCAACTCCGCACTGGCGCAGGGCGGAATTGCCGGTGTATACAAGTCCCCGCAGGATTCCATTGAACTGCATGAGCATGACACCATGGTTGCCGGCGGATTCAAAAACAATCCGGAGACGCTGCACATTCTGACCACCCACGCTGCCCACGAGATTCAGGCAATTCTGGACATGGGCGTGGATTTCGACCGCACGCCGGACGGCGAACTGCACCGGACACTGGAGGGCGGTCACTGCCGCCACCGCATCTTCCACCACAAGGATGCCACCGGCGCAGAGATTCTGGACAAGCTCATCCGCAAGGTCAAGACCCTGCCCAATGTCACCATTCTGGAACACGCTATGATGGTGGGCATGAAAAAGACCGGCACCGGTTTCTCGGTCAACATCATGCAGGGCGGCTCCTTTACCACATATAACAGCCACTTCATGCTGCTGGCAACCGGCGGTATCGGACGGGTCTACAGCTTCACCACCAATTCCAAAATTGCCACCGGCGACGGCATTGCCTTTGCCTATGAAAACGGCGCAGAGATCCGCAACCTGCACCTGATCCAGTTCCATCCCACCGCTTTCAACGACCACCACACCAGAGAGTGCTTCCTCATCTCCGAGGCAGTCCGTGGCGAGGGCGCTTACCTACTCAACTGCAAGAAGGAGCGGTTCATGGACCGCTATGACGAGCGGCTGGAGCTGGCACCCCGTGACGTGGTATCCCGCTCTATCATTCTGGAGAGCCGGGAGACCAAGTCCGACAACTTCTATCTGGACATTTCCCACAAGGATCCGGAGTTCGTCCGCAATCGGTTCCCCATGATCTACGAAAAGGTTCTGGAACAGGGCTACGACATGACCAAAGAACCGATTCCGATCTTCCCGTGCCAGCACTACCTCATGGGCGGCATTCAGGTGGACACCAATTCGGAGACCACCATCCCCAATCTGTACGCCGCAGGCGAGTGCTCGCACACCGGCGTTCACGGCAACAACCGCCTTGCCAGCAACTCCCTGCTGGAGGCACTGGTATTCTCCCGCCAGGCAGCACTGGACATCGCCAAGAAGCTGCCGAATACTCCGTCGACCTACGAAACTGCTGCATTCCCGACTTCTCCCGATGCGCAGAAGCTGCCCAAGGGCTTCCGCACTGAGATCCGGAAGATCATGCAGGAAAACTATTTCGTCATTCCCAACAAGGAGAAGCTGCCGGAGGGATTCCGGCGCATCGAGGAAATCCGCAACCAGCTGCTCAACGGCAACTACATCGTAGACGCAGACTATGTGGAGGCAAAATCTCTGGCAACCGTTGCCTATATCATCCTGAAAGAAGTACTCTAAAAAAGCGACAGAAAGGATTTCTACCATTATGATGCTACAGCAGACCTACATCGACCGGCTGATCACCGCAGCACTGGAAGAGGATATTCATTATATTGACGTTACCACAGACAACCTCATGGACGACGCACACACCAGCGAGGCGTACTATCTGGCAAAGGACAGCGGTGTCCTCTGCGGCATTGACGTGGCAAAGCGTGTCTTTGAGTTGGTGGGCGGCAGATTCCAGATGGACATCCGCATCCACGACGGCGAAAAGGTAAAGAAGGGCGACATCATCGCCACCATGACCGGCAGCACCAAGACGCTCCTCAAGGGCGAGCGCACGGCACTGAACATCCTCCAGCACATGAGCGGCATCGCCACTGCGACCAGCCGCTGTGTGGAACTGGTGGAGGGCACACGGGCACAGATCACCGACACCCGCAAGACACTCCCCGGACTGCGTCCGCTTCAGAAGTATGCAGTCACCGTGGGCGGCGGCAAGAACCACCGCTACAATCTGTCCGACGGCGCTATGCTCAAGGACAACCACATCGACGCTTACGGCGGCATTACGCCGGCAGTGCAGGCGCTCCGTGCCAAGATCGGTCACATGGTGAAGATCGAGGTAGAAGTCCGCACCCTGACAGAGCTGGAAGAGGCACTGTCCGCCGGCGCTGACATCATCATGCTGGACAACATGAGCTGCGAAGAGATGACCAGGGCAGTGCAGCTGGTGAACGGCAGGGTTCCGCTGGAGGCATCCGGCAACGTCACCGAGGCAACCATCCGCAGCATTGCGGAAACCGGCGTGGACATCATCTCGCTGGGCGCACTGACACACTCTGTGAAGTGCTTCGACATCTCCATGCGCATCAGCACCAAACAGTAATCTCAGAAACGTATCACCGGCGGGCAACTGTGGTTTTCCACAGCTGCCCGCTTTTTGCTGCCCTGCATTGCTAAAATTCTGATTTTCAGAACAAACACTTGACTTTTCCAAAACATGCTGGTACAATCCAGATAAAAATTCAGAGCTTGTGTTCATCGGAAATATATGCGGATTTTCGAGCAAATTTTTTTGCAGACAAGGCAAAAATTTGCAGGCATACTTTCGTATGGCAAGAATTTTTAACGCAGTATGCAACAAAATTTGCCGAAAAGACGTAGATAGACGCCTATGAACACGAGCTCTCACCCACGGGCACGGATTTCGTGTCCCTGTTGTTCTGGAAAGGAGTTTGTCCATGAAAACGTTGATCCTTGCTTACGAGAATGCCTGCAAAAGTCTGGAATCCAGAATCCTCCAGCTGCGTGAAATGATGAAAGCCCCCGATCTGCCCCAGCGGGAGCGGGACAGTCTGGAGCAGCGCCGCCGGCTGATGGTCACGGAGATTCGGGAGATGCGCCAGAGCATCGAACAGATGCGCGGCTATCTGCCGGAGGAAGGGAGGGAGTTCCTTGCGCATGAAAAAGAATGACTGGAGCGGTCTGCTGTTTCCTGAGGAATCACAGGTGCCGTCCCGAGGTTCCCGCCGCTTTGCACGTTACATTGCAAAAAATATCATCAAAAATGAACTTTCCCCAAGACAAAAGCAAATTCTTGTGCTATACTATAAGGAGCAGAAGACGATGCCGGAGATCGCCGCAGCGCTGGGGATCACCACATCCACCGTCTCCCGCACGAGAAAACGTGCCTGCACTTCAATTCAGAAAAAGCTGCAGTCCTACGGGCTGTACTAGGAGGTTTCCCATACATGACAACACCCGTCTACGACTTTTTAACCGCATACGCCGCACAAGACAACACCCGCCTGCACATGCCCGGCCATAAGGGACGGCTTGGCGCTCCGGCACTTCAGGAGGCGGCAAAGCTGGATCTCACCGAGATCACCGGCGCAGACAGCCTGTTTGAAGCCGATGGCATTCTCGCCGAGAGCGAGGCAAACGCTGCCTCCCTCTACGGCACTGCCTATACCCTCTACTCCTGCGCCGGCTCCACCCTCTGCATCCAGACCATGCTCCTGCTGATGAAACAGGAGGGGCGCACGGTGATCGCTGCACGCAACGTCCACCGTGCCTTCCTCAACGCCTGCGTGCTGCTGGATCTGCCGGTACAGTGGGTGTACCCCCAGGAGAGCGACGGCATTCTCTCCGGCAGCTATGCGCCGGAGGACTTCGAAAAAATTTTACAGCAGCTGGGCCGTCCGGCGTGCATCTATCTCACCTCGCCGGACTATCTGGGACGCACCGCAGACATCGCCGCTTTTGCCGCACTTTGTCAGCAGTACCACGCACGCCTGCTGGTGGACAACGCCCACGGCGCACATCTGGCGTTTCTCCCCAACCGCTGCCACCCCATTCAGTTGGGGGCGGACTACTGCTGTGACTCCGCCCACAAGATGCTGTCCGGACTCACCGGAACCGCCTACCTCCATGTGCGCAGCGACATTGATGCCACGCCGGAACGGGTGCGCAGTGCCATGGCGATGTTCGCCAGCACCAGCCCCTCCTACCTCATGCTGGCTTCGCTGGACTGGTGCAACCGGGAGCTTGCCTCTCCGCTGTTTCGGGAGCGGCTGGCGGATGTCGCCGAACGGCTCCAGCAGCTGCGCTGCATCCTCTCCCAGAAATACGTCTTTGCGGACAGCGAGCCAATGCATCTGACCATTGACGCTGCCGCCAGCGGTTTCTGTGGAACAGAACTGGAAGCATATCTGCAAAGCCGGCACTTTATCTTAGAATACGCCGACTGCTACCATGTGGTCATGCTGTTCTCCGCCGCCAACACGCCGGAGGAGATCGCCGCACTCCAGCAGGCGCTGGAGGACTTCGCACCGTCCCAGCCGCCGGCGGGACAGAAATTCCGCCTGCCCCATCCGGAAACCGTCTGCGGCATTCGGGAGGCTGCGCTGGCACCGCAGGAGATTCTGCCCGTCCAGCACAGCGCCGGACGCATCTGTGCGGCAGTCAAAGTGCCCTGTCCGCCGGCAGTGCCCATCGTCCTCAGCGGCGAGCGCATTGACCGGGCGTGCATCGACGTCTGTCAGGGCTACGGCATCTCCACCATTCAGGTGGTTCAGTAAGGAGGGAGCATCTTGTCCACACACACCAAATTCTATGGGAACGAGAGCCTGCGCCAGAATCTGCGGCAAATGCAGGCACGGGGACGCATGGCGCACGGCATCCTGCTGCACGGTGCGGCAGGGCTGGGCAAAAAGACACTGGCGGCGCAGCTCATCGCCGGCATGCTCTGTCAGGCGGAACATGCGCCCTGCGGGACCTGCCGCATCTGCCGCATGCTGGAAAAGCAGCAGCACCCCGACGTGCGCTGGGTGGAACACAGCGGCAAGCTGGGCGGTTTCTCTGTGGAAACAGTGCGCAGCGTCTGCACCGATCTGGCAATTCCGCCCAGTGAGGGGGATGCCAAGTTCTATGTCTTTGCCGACTGCGACGCCATGGATCCACGGACGCAGAACCTGCTGCTGAAAGCCGTGGAGGAGCCGCCGGATTACGTTTATTTTCTGTTCACCGCAGAATCCCCTGCCGTCCTGCTTCCCACGGTGCGCTCCCGCATTGTGTCGGAGGCGGTGTTTCCCGTCACCGAGGCGGAATGCCGTGAGGCGCTGGGCGAACGAGGCTTTTCACCGGAGGCGTGCGAGGACGCAGTCGGCGTATTCCACGGCAACATCGGGCGCTGCCTCGCCTATTTGGAAGAGGATGCCATGCGGGAAACTGTTACATTGACAAAAACCGCAATTAATAGTATAATAAAGAAAGACGAGTATACCATGCTGCAAACGGCAGCGGCGCTGGGAAAAGACCGCAGCCGTGCCATGCAGTTTTTACTGTTATTGGACCGCACCATTCGGGATGCCATGGTGCGAAAGCATCAGCCGGATGCGCCCTGCATCGGCTGTGACGCAGAGAGAGCTTCCCTGCTGGCAAGGCAGCTCTCCTCCTCCGGTGCGCAGAACATGCACCTTGCCGTCAACCGGGCCTATGCAGCGCTGGCGGCAAATGTCAACCTGCCTCTGGCACTGTCGGCACTGTGCGCCGCCTGTATGGATGCCGGAACTGCGTCCTCTCTCCGAAGCCAGAAGAAAGGAAGAAAACTTCTATGATCGAAATCATCGGCGTCCGTTTCAAAGAGGGCGGCAAGGTCTACTATTTCTCCCCGCAGAACAAACAGTTCCGGCAGGGCGACCTTGTCATCACGGAAACGGCACGCGGAACGGAATGCGGCGAGGTCGTCATTCCCAATAAAAAAATTCCGAAGTCCGAGGTGACCGCGCCCCTCAAGCCCATTCTGCGGGCTGCCACACGGGACGACCGGCGCATTCTGGAACAGAACCGCCGCAAGGAAGCCCGTGCGTTTCAGGTGTGCGAGGAAAAAATCGCATTCCGCAAGCTGAAAATGAAGCTGGTAGACGTGGAGTGCACGTTCGACAACAGCAAGCTGCTGTTCTACTTCACAGCGGACAACCGTGTGGATTTCCGGGAACTGGTCAAGGATCTGGCGGCAGTCTTTCGCACCCGCATCGAGCTGCGGCAGATCGGCGTGCGGGACAAGGCGAAGATTCTGGGCGGTCTGGGCATCTGCGGCAGAGAGTTCTGCTGCAAGGGACATCTGCTGGACTTCCAGCCCGTGTCCATCCGCATGGCAAAGGAACAGGGCTTGTCCCTGAATCCCACCAAGATCTCCGGATGCTGCGGCAGACTGATGTGCTGTCTGAAATACGAGCAGAACGTCTATGAGGAACTGCTGCGCATCACGCCGAAGGTCGGCGCACTGGTGGCGCTGGAGGACGGCACCCACGGCAAGGTCTGTGAGGCCAATCCCCTCACCGGCGAACTGAAAATCATGCCGGACAAGGCGGATGTTCCGGTGAAAGCCCATCGGGATTCCGTCAAGGTTCTGCGGGACGGCAGAATCAAGGTCAATCAGGCAGAACGCAAAGCATTGAAATCGCTGGAAGATCAATAAGAGCCTGTTTCGCATCTTTTTCTATACGTCTTTCCGGCAGATTTTGCCGGTGACTGCGTCAAAAATCCTTGCCATACGGAAGTATGCCTGCGAATTTTTTCCTTGTCACCGACAAAATCATACTCAAAAATCCGCACAGAAAAAGATACGGAACAAGCTCTAAGTGCGATTTCGGATAGAACCGATTCCGGTTCCGAAAAAGAAGTGCGGAAATTCCGCACGTAAAATAGGAGGTTATTTCCCATGCCATCAACACAACCATCTCGTCAGCAGCCCCCCAAGAAGCACGGAAACCGCCGTGTGCGGTACGACCGCATTCTGGCAGTTCTCTTGATTTTCATCGTGCTGATTGTTATCCTCACCAAATGCTGCACCAGCTGCAGCAAAAAGAAAAACAACGCTGAAACACCGCCGGTCACCACTTCCGCACAGACAGAGGCGCCGACGGAGGCAACCACTGAGGCAGGCTACAGCAGCACCGTCTACCTGAGTCCGTCCAACCAGACCGACAACAAGTTCTACACCGGCGACACCACCGAGGCTGCGGTCTGCCGCATTGTTGCCGAAAAGGTCAAGACCATTCTGGAACAGTCGGGTTACACCGTTCTGATCGCCGGCGAAAACGACACGCTGGAGACCAAGACCGCTATGGGCGCAAACAATCTCGCCGCCTATGTTGCCATCCACACCAATGCCGGCGACGGCGTAGGCACGGACTGCTACTACAACGGCAACTCCGCACAGAGCAAGGCACTGGCGCAGGCAGTCTATGATCCGGTGGCAGAGCTGACACCCACCGACGACGGCGGTCTGATCGACGGCGCACAGTCCGGCTCGGATTCGCAGGTCTATGAGGTCAGCAGCAACCAGAGCCCTGCCTGCCTCATCGAAATGGAATACCACGACGGTCCGAATGTGGCACAGTGGATTCTGGACAACGAGGACAAGCTGGCACAGGCCGTTGCCACCGGTATTCTGAACTATCTCCGTTCCGCAACCAGCACACAGGGAGGCACCGCAAATGGCATTGCAGCAACCACAACCGCCGCATCCGACGCACTCGGCGGAGAATCCGGCATGGATGCACTCACCACAACCACAACAGCCCAAGGTCAATTATCAGTCGGAAACTGACCGCATCCTACAGCACCTGCCGCAGGATCGTGTCCCGACGCTCTTCCTCCACGCCTGCTGCGCACCGTGCAGCAGCTACGTGCTGGAATATCTCAGCCGCTGCTTCTCCATCACGCTGTTTTTCTACAACCCCAACATTGCACCGGAGGCGGAATATCTGCACCGAAAGGCGGAACTGCAGCGGCTGGTGCGGGAGATGCCGCTGGGCAATCCGGTGACCGTTCTCGACGGCGATTATTTCCCGGAGCGGTTCTACGCCCTCGCCAAGGGGCTGGAACAGGAGCCGGAACGGGGAGCACGCTGTCAGAAGTGCATCGGGCACCGGCTGGAGGAGACGTTCCGGACGGCGGCACAGCAGCCGCAGCTACCGGACTTCGTCTGCACCACACTGAGCATCAGTCCCCACAAGGACGCCGTGTTCATCAACACCGCCGGCAATGCGCTGGCGGCGCAGTACGGCATCTCATGGCTGCCCTCGGACTTTAAGAAAAAGGGCGGATATCAGCGGTCAATTGTATTATCCAGAGAGTACGACCTCTATCGGCAGAACTTCTGCGGCTGTGTCTACAGCCGGCTGGAGGCGGAGCGGCGCATGGCACAGGAGTAAGAACCTGTCTTCACAAGCGTATACACGTGTCTTTTCGGCAAATTTTGCTGCATCCTGCGTGAAAAATACTTGCCGGGCGACAGCCCGCCTGCGTATTTTTGCCTTGTCTGCAACAAAATTATGCTCGAAAATCCACATATATTTCTTGTGAAGACAGGTTCTAACATCTGCAAGATGACGGAGCGATAGAATCCGCATTTCATGAGTTTTGGAAAAACAACTCCCTTTGGACAGATTCGGGAATCAAAATTCCTGCGTGGAATTTGTGCAAAAAAGCAGTTGACAAGCTTCCGCATTTGTGCTATACTAGATTTTACAAAAGCGTTGAGGGGAACGGCGCATTTCGCCGGAGCTTTTTTCAGAGAACCGCTGTCACCGGCTGAGAGCAGCGGCAAAAAGTCAAGAGATGCGCACACCACTCCCTGAGTCTGCCCAATCCGCAGCGGTCTGTCCCCGTTATCGGACACCACGAGGTGTATGTGCCTTTGGCACGTGCATGAAACAAGGGTGGAACCACGATAGAGTTTTCATCGTCCCTTGCACAGTCCTTTACTGTGTAAGGGACTTTTTGCATTCACTCATTTTGGAAAGGAAGATGGAAGTATGATCAAACTGACATTGAAAGACGGCAGCGTCCGGGAGCTGGAAGCTCCGGCAGCTGCGGCAGAAGTTATCAAGGGCATTGGCATGGGTCTGTACAAGGCTGCATGCTGCGTGAAGCTGGACGGCGAGGTCTGTGACCTGCGCACGGTCATCGACCACGACTGCACCTTTGAAGTCATGACCTTCGACAGCGAAGAAGGTAAGAAAACATTCTGGCACACCGCTTCTCACGTGCTGGCGCAGGCAGTCAAGCACCTGTATCCGGAGGCAAAGCTGGCCATCGGTCCGGCAATCGACAGCGGTTTCTACTACGACTTTGACGTAGAACACCCGTTCAGCCAGGAGGAACTGACCAAGATCGAGGCCGAGATGAAGAAGATCGTCAAGGCAAACGAAAAGCTGGAACAGTTCTATCTGTCGCCGGAAGAGGCTGTGGCAAAGCTGAAAGAAATGGATGAGCCGTACAAGGTGGAGCTGTGCGAGGAGCACGTGGGCAAGGGTGAACCCATCTCGTTCTACCAGCAGGGCGATTTCACAGATCTGTGTGCCGGCCCGCACCTGATGTCCACCGGTACCATCAAGGCATTCAAGCTTCTGTCCTGCACCGGCGCATACTGGAGAGGTTCGGAGAAAAACAAGATGCTGTCCCGTGTCTATGCCATCGCATTCCCCAAGGCTGCCATGCTGGAAGAGCACCTGAACAAGCTGGAGGAAGCCAAGAAGCGTGACCACAACAAGCTGGGTCGGGAACTGGAATACTTCACGACGGTTGACGTGATCGGTCAGGGTCTGCCGGTGCTGCTGCCCAAGGGCGCAAGAGTGGTTCAGCTGCTTCAGCGCTGGGTCGAGGACGTGGAACAGGCACACGGCTGCCTGCTGACCAAGACACCGCTGCTGGCAAAGCGGGAGCTCTACAAGATCTCCGGCCACTGGGATCACTATCTGGACGGCATGTTCGTTCTGGGCGATCCCCACGATGAGACCAAGGACTGCTTCGCCCTGCGTCCCATGACCTGCCCGTTCCAGTATCAGGTTTTCCTGAACCGCCAGCGCTCCTACCGTGATCTGCCCATGCGTCTGACAGAAACCTCCACCCTGTTCCGGAACGAGGACTCCGGCGAGATGCACGGTCTGATTCGTGTGCGCCAGTTCACCATTTCCGAGGGTCACTACATCCTGCGTCCGGATCAGCTGGAAGAAGAATTCAAGAACTGCTTGCAGCTGGCAAAGTATTTCCTGGATACCGTCGGACTGCTGGACGACTGCACCTTCCGGTTCTCTCAGTGGGATCCGGCAAATCCGGGCAACAAGTACGAGGGCACGCCGGAGCAGTGGGAAGAGGCACAGCGTGTCATGGGCAACATTCTGGATCATCTGGGCGTGAAGTATGAGATCGGCATCGACGAGGCCGCTTTCTACGGCCCGAAGCTGGACATTCAGTACAAGAACGTATTCGGCAAGGAGGATACGCTGGTCACCATCCAGATTGATATGCTGCTGGCAGAGCGGTTCGGCATGTACTATAAGGACAAGGACGGTCAGAAGAAGCTGCCGTACATCATCCACAGAACCTCGCTGGGCTGCTATGAGCGGACGCTGGCTTACATGATCGAACACTTCGGCGGTGCAATGCCGCTGTGGCTGGCTCCGGAACAGGTTCGTCTGGTGCCCATCGCAGACCGCCATCTGGACTACGCTTACGAGGTCAAGAAGCAGCTGGAAGCTGTGGGGCTGCGTGTTGAGGTGGACGACCGTGCCGAAAAGGTTGGCTACAAGATTCGTCAGGCAACCATGGAGAAGGTTCCGTACATGCTGACCATCGGTGACAAGGAGTGCGACGAAAAGACCGTTGCGGTCCGCAAGCGCACCGGCGAAGATCTGGGCAGCATGCAGATGGAAGATCTCATCGCCATGCTGACCGAGGAAGTCCGCACTAAGAAGAAGTAATCACAAAACACATCTCTGTGCAAATAGAAAAACGTGCTGCTGTACCGATTGCGTACAGCAGCACGTTTTGTTTTCTGTGATTTTAAAAACGAGCCTTAGAACCTGTCTTCACAAGCGTATACAAGTGTCTTTTCGGCAAATTTTGCTGCATACTGCGTGAAAAATACTTGCCGGGCGACAGCCCGCCTGCGTATTTTTGCCTTGTCTGCAACAAAATTATGCTCGAAAATCCACATATATTTCTTGTGAAGACAGGTTCTTATTTCCCGTTGATCTCGTCGATATAGTTCTGCACCTGATCGTAGATGGAGTTCACCGACTCGCTCCACGGCACACCACGGGACGCAGCACGAACGCCGTGTTCGCTGCTGTCCAGAACGCTGGTGACATCGGCGGAAATGCCGTTGTAGAAGTCGAAGCTGTGGTTCTCCAGCGCCATCTCGTTCATCTTGTTCTTCATCTCGATCATCTCGTCCGTCCACTCGTAGTCGTCAATGAACTGCTGGTCGCTGATCTCCTGTGCGCCCTCGCAGACCTTGCTGAACCGGAAGCAATCCAGGAACTTTGCCACGCCCTCCGGATTGTGTCCGCCCTTAACGAAGCAGTAGGCGTTGATGCTGGCGGGGATGTAGTACTCGTCCGCCTTTTCATATTTGGGCACCGGCACAAAGAACACGTCCTCGCCGAATGTCTTGGACCACTGGGATTTTTCCGTGCCCAGTGTCCACAGACCGCAGGGATAGAACAGCAGCTTGCCCTCGCCGATGTAGTAGTCACGGGAAGTCCAGCCGTAGTCGCCCACGCCCAGTGCGATATAATCCGACTGCCACAGGTCATACATCCAGTTCTGGTAGTCCTCGATTGCCTCGTTGCGCAGGTTGTTCACCAGCTTGCCGTCCTCCAGACCGATGTACGGAACACCAGTGGAGGCGGAAAGCCCTGCCTCGAAGTACCAGCTGTCGATGCCGTAGTGCTCGTTGGAGGTATCCACGAACTCGGACAGCATGTCCTGAAATGCGTCCCAGTCCCACTTGCCCTTTTCGAACAGCTCTACCGGATCGTCCAGACCGTTTTCGTCGATGGTCTTGCGGTTATAGATAATGGCGCAGTTGTCGCCGGTGACCTCTACTGCCGCCACATAGTGCTTGCCGTCCCAGATCATGCTGTCGTTGGCATCCTTTACATCTGCCCACAGCTCCGAATCCAGATCCAGATAGTCGTCGTAGGGAACGAACATGCCGCGAACCGCACCCTTGGGGAATGCGTCCCAGTCGCCGGCATAGAAAAAGTCAATGCCCTCGTCACTGTTGATGGCGTTCGCCAGATCGTCGTACCGTGCGCTGTGTGTGGTCTGGTGCCACTCAATCTTTCCGCCGTAGCGTTCCTGAAAGATTGCCAGCTCGACGGGTGTCGTCTTTCCGGTGTCGTCCGAATTGATGTCCCATGTGGAGAGCCACTTGATGGTCTTGTTCTCCAGTTCGCCGGTCAGACGCTCGTCCGACTTCGCCAGATCTGCCAGCTGTTCCCGTGTTGCGGCGGACATGTCCTTTTTCGGTCCCTTGTCCGCCTCCGATGCGTCGCATGCCAACAGTGGCACTGTCAAAACTGCCGCCAGCAGACAGCTCAGTGCCATTCTTGCATATCGTTTCATGCGAGTTCCTCTATCTCCTTTTTTGTTCCGCTCGGACATTTTATGTTTATTATAGCATATTCTGCACCGTATGCGCAGTGCACAAACTACACGAGATTCCACCTGCTTTTCCAGCGACATCCACAAAATGCAATAGATTATTGCGGATAAATTGCCACAGCCTGCCGGTGTATCAGTTCAAAACGGTTCTCAAAAACATCCATGTCATAGTCGATTTTCCCCTCCAGCGGATCGCACACTGTCACCGTGTTGGCATCCAGATCGTAGCCGCACAGCAGCAGACAGTGCTCATTGACCAGAAAGACCGCATCATCGCCGTCAGGAGTCGTCCAGTAGTACTGCTCCTCCACGTTGGGTGTCATGTTGATGGTCGCCCAGGTGACAACCGGTGTGCCGCTGGCCACCTGTCCGAGCAGCGTTTTCAGAGAACAGCCCGTCAGATTCTGCACCACTTCGCCGCCGCCCTGATCGGCAAGGTAGTTCTGCGCTGTCTGTACGATGACCGGCGCATAGCATCCCCACGAGGTGGGGTCATAGGGTGAGCCGATAAATGCCTCGTCAAAGGTGTTCTGGTACGCCTCCCCACGAATCAGGTAGTCGTCCGCCATGGTCAGCTTATCCACATCATAGCCCAGATAGTTCAGCGCCATGGTCAGCGAGGTGATCTCGCACCCCGTGGGAAGCTCCGGATTCTGCAGAATCGGCTGTGCGTCCAGCTGGCAGCTGCGCACCGGCAGTTCTGCCGGCTCGGCGGGCAGGGTCAGCGTCGTGACCGCCTCGGTAGCCGGCTCCGTTTCCGGCATGGTCTCCGCCATAGCAGCCACCACCTGCGATTCAGACGCTTCCCCGGCGGCAAGCTGCGGCACTTCGGCAGCCGGTGTTTCCGATGCCGCCCTTTTCTGATACTGAATGATACCAAATACAACGGCAACGGCAGCGATCAGCAGCAAAAGCACCAGGACTTTCCGCCACATACCCTGTTTCTTTTTGGTCGTACTCATCTTGATTTCTTACGCTCCTTCTGTTTCAGTCCGATGGTTCTGCCGCGGCTGCATTGCCGTTTTCCGGCGGAAATCGGTTTCCCCCTGTCCGATAACCGGGCGGGAGAGCTGGTAAATATCCGTTGCTCTCGCATCCAGCTGGGCGCAGCGGTATGCATCGGCGCCGCTCTGGGAAAGCTCCGCCAGCGAATGGGAGAACGGCAGCAAATGCCGGTTTTTGGAATCGTGCAGAATCTGCCGTCCCACGTCGTTGAACGCCAGAATTCTGCCGTAGGGCGGGATCTTCTGCATGTCCTCGTTGCGAATGCCCAGCAGCATGTGCAGCAGGATCCGGCGCAGCCGTGCCATGGGATACCGCTTGGTCTGGAGGTGCGCCATCAGCTCCTCCAGCGAAGCCGCACGCTTTGCCTTATACAGCCGGTACTCCAAGCCCTGCGCCACTTCTGCCACATCGTGCAGTTCCTCCGGCGTGCTGGTGCGCAGCCGGTACAAAATGGGGCGCTCCAGATTTCGCAGCGAACCGATCTTTCCCTCTGCCGCCGCATCCCGCAGCACCCGCCACGCAAACCCCGGCATCATCCGGCGGCAGTCGCCGCCCTCGCTAAAATACTGCCGGATATAGGTGGCGCTTGCCGTGCCGTCCGCACCGGACTGCATGCTGTTGTGCCCCGCCCCGCGCCGCTGGATGGTCATGGGTTTCAGAGGGCTGTGCATCTCCTCCATGGCGTTCAGATAGGCGATCGCCAGCGTGTTGTTGGGCTGGCGGAGAACATCGGCGATCTCCCTGCCGCAGAGCTGTTCCACCATCTGGGAGAGCACCGCCGGATAGGAATTGCCGGAGCGGGTGAGATCGTCCAGCACATCGGCGTACTCCGTCTTGCACACATGGCAGGCTTTCGCCGCCTGATACAGCAGGTGCAGGTCGCCGCACTCGCTGCCGAAAGAGATCTCCTGCACATTTCCCAGCGCCGTCAGCAGCGCCACCCCGCCCATGGCGAAATTCTCCGCCGGTGCCAGCGCATATGCCGCCGGCAGTTCGATGACCAAGTCCACACCGCCCTGCACGGCAAGCCTGGCACGGGTGAATTTGTCCAGAATGGCGGCATCTCCACGCTGGACAAAGTTTCCGCTCATGACGGCAACAATGCCGTCCGCTCCGTTGCGGCGCACCTGTTCCAGATGGTACAGGTGTCCGTTGTGCAGCGGATTGTATTCACAAATGATACCACTGATTTTCATGCTGAATCCTCCGTAAAATTTATGGAAAACGAGAATTTTCCGGCAATGAAAAGGGGAATTTTTGCAAACCCCTTGCATTTTCCGCAAAAAAGTTTATAATAGTATAGGGAAGGACAAGATTCCTGTCCCTGCATCGGCATCTTTTGGATGGTGCCGCTATAACATCAGAAAAGGAGAAATACCCCTATGATTATTCTTGTTGTAAACGCCGGCAGCTCCTCCCTGAAGTACCAGCTCATCGATATGAAGGATGAGTCGGTCATCGCCAAGGGAAACTGCGACCGCATCGGCATCGACGGCCACCTGAGCCACAAGACTGCCAGCGGCGTCAAGGTTGAAGAGGACTGCGCATTCCCTACCCACGCAGAGGCTTTTGAGCGTCTGGTTCAGGCGCTGACCACTGGCGAGGGCGCTGTGATCTCCAGCATGAGCGAAATTTCCGCCGTTGGCCACCGTATCGTACAGGGCGCAGAAATTTTCACCAAGACCACCATGGTAACAGACGAGATCATCGAGAAGATCGACGAGCTGCGGGAACTGGCACCGGTACACAACCATGGTCACGCACTGGCACTGTGGGCATGCCGCAAGATTCTGTCGGATGTTCCGCAGGTCGTTGTCTTTGACACCGCATTCCACCAGACCATCCCGCAGAAGGCATTTATGTATGGCTTCCCGTATGAGGACTATGAGCAGTATCATGTCCGCAAGTACGGCTTCCACGGCACCTCCCACCGCTTCGTTACCGCAAAGCTGGCAGAAGTACTGGGCAAGGATCTGAAGGATCTGAAGATCGTTTCCTGTCATCTGGGCAACGGCTCTTCCATCACTGCGGTACAGGACGGCAAGTCCGTTGACACCACCATGGGCTTCACCCCGCTGGACGGCGTTCTGATGGGCACCCGCTGCGGTGCGGTTGACCCGTCCGCAGTTACCTATGTTGCCGGCAAGCACGGCTTTGATGTGGCTGCAATGGACACCTACATGAACAAGCAGTCCGGTATGCTGGGCATCTCCGGCAAGTCCTCCGACTTCCGTGACATCACCGCAGCAGCAGAGGCTGGCGACAAGCGTGCCACACTGGCAAAGGATATGCTGGTTTACGACATCAAGAAGGACATCGGCGCATATGCAGCAGCCATGAACGGTCTGGACGCTGTCATCTTCACCGGCGGCATCGGCGAAAATGCGCCGAACTGCCGTGAGGAAGTCTGTGAGAACATGGAATATCTGGGCATCAAGATCGACAAGGCTGCCAACGATTTCAAGGGCGAGCTGCGGAAGATCTCCACACCGGATTCCAAGGTAGAGGTCTGGGTCATCCCGACCAACGAGGAACTGCTCATCGCACGGGACACTCTGGCAATGATCAGCAAGTAAGCAACGATTTTCTGCGGACTGCCGCAGAAAAGGCGAAGCCGTCCTCTGGCGGACTTCGCCTTTTTTCATCTTTCCAGAAAGGACGATCCCCATGGATTCTCAGCTGACACTCACCCAGCAGGCACTTCAGGCACGAGCCAATGCCTACGCCCCCTATTCCGGCTTTGCCGTGGGCGCTGCCCTCGTTGCAGAGGACGGACGCACATTCTACGGCTGCAATGTGGAAAACGCCTCGTATTCCATGACCATCTGCGCCGAGCGCAGCGCCGTTTTTTCCGCCGTCGCCGCCGGTGTCACCCGATTCCGGAAGCTCGCCATTGTAGGCGGCAAGACGGACGAGGAGGCAGCACAGGTGCCCTGTCTGCCCTGCGGCGCATGCCTTCAGGTGCTGGCGGAGTTCTGTCCGCCGGACTTCCCCATTCTGCTGACAGACGGCGTGCACCTGCTGGGGGAATTTCTGCCGGCACAGTTTCGGCTTTAAGCCTTGCTCTAAGTCTTATTTTTTCTTTTCGTCTTTCGGGCGGTACGAAGAGCCGTCCGGCTCGACGATCACCGTATTGTCCAGCTGGCCACGAAGATTTCCCACCACGGCACGGCGGTACTCATTGCGCAGGGCTTCCTGCTCCTGCTTTTCCTCCGCCGTCAGTCCCTCGGTGCGGGACTTCTTTGCCAGTTCATTGATACGTGCTAGTTTTTCCGGATGCATTGTCATTCCTCCCAGTGTGATCTGCCATGTTTCAGGGAACTGCGCTGCGTCATTTCCGGCGCAGTCTTGCGTAAAATTTCCCCATTAAGTATAGCACTTCCTCTCGGAAAATGCAAGCAATTCCGACAGTGTTTGCAAAATCTGCATAATTTTTTTGCGTATTATCCGGAAAGATTTCCCATCACGATTCTCAGATCAGGAGTGGATTCCTATGATAAAAACAGCATTGATTACCGGTGCATCCCGCGGCATTGGCGCAGCGACCGCACGCCTGCTCGCCGCAGACGGCTACTGCGTCGCCGGAACCTGCTGCCGCAGCCAGGCGGAGATGGAGGAGCTTGCACGCACTACAGGCATTCTCCCCATCCGGACCGACCTCTCCGACCCCGCACAGATCCCGCAGCTGGCGCAGCGTGCGCTGGAACTGCTGGGACACGTGGACGTTCTGGTCAACAACGCCGCCTGTTCCTACATCGACCTCTTCCAGTGCATGCCGCCGGAGCGCATCCGAGAGCTGTACGCCGTCAATCTCACTGCCGTGGTGGAGCTGACACGGGCGCTGCTGCCCAGCATGCTGTCCCGCCACAGCGGCTGCATCATCAACATCTCCTCTGTCTGGGGGGAGACCGGCGCCTCCTGTGAGGTGGACTATGCCGTCACCAAGGGCGCTGTGCTGGCGCTGACACGGGCACTGGCAAAAGAGGTAGGGCCGTCCGGCATTCGGGTAAACGCCGTTTCGCCGGCGACGATCCTCACCGACATGACCGCCCATCTCCCGCCGGAAACGCTGGCGGAACTGGCGGAGGAAACGCCGCTGGGGCGGAACGGCACACCGGAGGATGTGGCGGAGGCAGTGCGCTTTCTCGCCTCTGACCGTGCCGCCTTTATCACCGGACAGGATCTCCCCGTCAACGGCGGATTTCTGTGCGTTTAAGCACCGTTTCTAAAATCAACGGTGCACCTGGTATTGTCTTTCCGCAAATTCTCCGGTTCGTATCGTTTTGCACAAATTTCACATGCCGCCGGTTTTTCTTTCGATAGAATTTACAAAGTTCGTGAAAAATGGGTGAGTATTTCCCCGGAGCGCTTGCAGAATCTGCGGGTTTGTGCTATAGTAAAAGGGTATCGGCTCTGTTTGGAAATCCCATTTTTCCGGACAGACGCACAATCATTTTACGTAAAGGTGAGAAAGACAAATGAAACAAAATCATTCATGGAAAGGCTGGTTTTCCTCGGTGCGGGCCTGGGGATGCTCCGTACAGGAAAAGCGTTCCTACAATACCCTGCGCTTCCCCATGACCAATCGGCTGATCCTGCTGCTCTACCCGCTGTTCATTGTCTGCATGGCAGAGCTGAATCAGGATAAGTACCCCAGCAAGCTGGTGCTCTTCATCTCCGAACACCCCACCATCATGCTGTTCAACGTTCTGATCGCAGCGCTGATCTTTACAGGGCTGCTGCTGCTGTTCCGCTCCGGATGGTTCTCCATGTTGGTGGAAAGCGTCATCTACATGGCGCTGAGCATCACGGAGCTTTTCAAGTACAACACCAACGGCAACCACCTCATCATGACAGACATGAAACTGGCACGGAGTCTGAAGAGCCTGACCTCCTTTGCCTACATCAAGATCACACCAAGACTGATCCTCTATCTGGCGATCTGTCTGGGATTCATCCTGCTGGCGTTCTGGTTCAACCCACGGCTCAGGAAGCGCACCAAGCTGCGCAAGCGTCTGCTGCCGGGACTCGCCTGCCTGATCTGCTGCGTGATGGTCGTTACCGTTCCTGCAGTCTCCCGGCCGGTCTATGCGCTGTTCCGTCTGGACACCAAGGAGGCAGACAACACCTTCATTCTCAACGAGAAATTCGAGAACAACGGCTTTCTGGCATTCTTTATGCAGACCGGTTCGGAGAATCTCTCCAACCAGCTGGATGAGCCGGCGGACTACGCCGAGAACAGCGACAACGCCATCCGGCAGTATCTGGCGAGCGACGTTGCGGAAACCAACTTCAAGAACGGCGTAAAGCCCAACGTCATTGAGATCATGTCCGAGTCCTTCGCCGACTTCCGGGTATTCTCCAAGGAACTGGAGGAGCTGGGCTACACCGGTCTGGATTCCTACTATGCCGGTCTGGACAAGGCGGCATCCATGGGAACGGAGGGCAAGTTCATCGTTCCCACCTATGCCAGCTACACCGTGCGCACGGAATTCGAGATGCTGTTCGGTCTGCCGGTCAAGTCCCTGAACGACCCGAATATGCCGCAGCGCATGCTGCTGGACCGCCAGCAGCCCACCATCCCCTCCTACTACAAGAGCTGGGGCTACACCACAGCGTATGTGCACCCGTTCCAGAGCAGCTTCTACAGCCGCAAGCGCATCTACAGCAACTTCCGGTTCGATACCATGATCTTTGAGGACGACTTCACCGTTCCGGTCACCACCTACGGCGAGTACATCGACGACAATGTGGTATACGATCAGATCGAGTCCCTCATCGCCTCTTCCAGCGAACCGCTCTATCTCCACGCCACCACCATGCAGAACCACCAGCCCTATTCGGACGGCGACAGCGACGACGAATTCCTGAACTATCTGTCCCGCATCCAGCACTCCGCAGACGGTCTGGCAGAGATGCTGGAGCATCTGTCCGAAGCCAACGAGCCGACCATCGTGCTTTTTATCGGCGACCACTTCCCCTCGCTGCGCGGCGACAACGGCATTTACAACCAGCTGAACATCACCAGCGAAAATTGCTCCGACCTCTATGAGCAGCACTACATCCTCTGGAACAACTTCAACATGGACACCAGCGTGCTGCCCAGCGATCCGGTTTCCATCTTCTACTACCCCTATCTCATCATGGAGATGATCGATGCCCCCCGGGACAGCTTTACGCAGACTATGATGGACGAGATGCAGACCGAACCGGTCTACTCCACCAACTATCACCCGTTCCAGGAGTCCGATCAGAAGCTGGATACGCTGACCTATGACCGTATTCTGGGAGATATCATCTCCCCCAGTGCGCTGGATGTTCTCCCCGATCCGGAGGAGGATTTCACAGAGGAAACCACAACGGATTGAGCAGCGGTGCAATATCACAATGAGAAAAGCAAAGGGACATGGTGCGATCCATGTCCCTTTTTGTGTATTGTAGATGATAAACAAAGCATATCGTGCGGAAACGAAAAGACTCTAGAACCGTTGCCCCGTCAGGCTGATCCAACTGAGCACAGTTGGCGAGGTGTTCTTAGAGGGCACGTGCCCTCTAAGTCGCTGTCCGCAGACAGCGAAATTCCCTGCGCCATGCTTTTGGCGCACGGAGAAGGTGGGTGAGAAAAGCGACAGCTTTTCGAGGGCGGAGCGAACAAGACCGCTCCGCCCTGTGTCCCACTTGTAACGCCTTGATTTTGAAAACGTTCCGGTGGAATGTTTTCAACGGATTTTACCTTTGTTGAAGTTGGCGGACACGGCACGCCGTGTCCCTACAAAGAATTGGTTTATCCTCAGTTGGATCAGCCTGACGGGGCAACGGTTTTGAAATCTTTTTGTTCCTGCACGATGCGATTTGTTTTAAAGTGACACCCAACACAAAAAACCGGATAGCAGGAATCACCCTGCCATCCGGTTTTCATCATCTTACAGCGCAGTTTCTACGCCGTTTGCTATTTTTGCCCTGGGTTCTTTTAGCGATTAATACATACCGCCCATGCCGCCTGCTGCCGGAGCTGCTGCTGCCGGTTCTTCCTTCGGAATATTTGCAACGGCGCTCTCGGTGGTCAGAACCATAGAAGCGATGGATGCAGCGTTCTGCAGTGCGCTTCTGGTAACCTTGGTCGGGTCAACGATACCGCTGCTCATCATATCGCAGTAAGTCTCGTTGTAGGCATCGAAGCCATAGCCAACCTTGCGGCTGCGGCGAATCTTATCCACGATGATACTGCCTTCCAGACCAGCGTTTGCTGCGATCTGGCGGAGCGGAGCTTCCAGTGCACGGAGCACAATCTTCGCACCGGTCTTCTCGTCGCCGTCCAGAGACGGGATCAGCTTTTCAACTGCCGGAATTGCATTGATGAGTGCAGTGCCGCCGCCGGCAACAATGCCCTCTTCCACAGCTGCCTTGGTTGCAGACAGAGCGTCTTCAATGCGCAGCTTCTTTTCCTTCATCTCAACTTCAGTTGCAGCGCCAACCTTGATGACTGCAACACCGCCGGACAGCTTGCCGATACGCTCCTGCATCTTCTCCTTGTCGAAGTCGGAGGTGGAAGCAGCGATCTGGTTCTTGATCTCGGTGATTCTGTCAGCGATGGCATCCGAGCTGCCTGCGCCGCCAACCAGAATGGTGTTCTCCTTGTCGATGACAACCTGGCCTACCTGACCCAGCATCTCCAGCTTTGCATCGCTCAGCTCCATGCCCAGATCAGAGGACAGAACCGTACCGCCGGTCAAGATTGCGATATCCTGGAGCATTTCCTTTCTTCTGTCGCCAAAGCCCGGTGCCTTGACAGCAGCGCACTTGAAGGTGCCGCGGAGGTTATTCAGGATGATGGTGGTCAGAGCCTCGCCCTCGATGTCCTCAGCGATGATCAAAAGCTTCTTGCCCATCTTGACGATCTGCTCCAGCAGCGGCAGGATGTCCTGAATGTTGTTGATGGTCTTGTCGGTGATGAATACCAGCGCATCATCATAAACGACCTTCATCTTCTCACGGTCTGTGATCATATACGGGGACAGATAGCCGCGGTCGAACTGCATACCCTCAACGACTTCGCTGTAGGTCTCAGCGGTCTTGCCCTCTTCAATGGTAATAACGCCATCGGTGGAAACCTTCTTCATTGCCTCGGCGATCAGCTTGCCAACATTTTCATCGGCAGAAGAGATGGTGGCAACTCTTGCAATGTCGTCCGAACCTTCTACTTCCTTGGAGTTTGCCTTGATGCTGCTGACAGCAGCGTCAACAGCCTTTGCAATGCCCTTGCGCAGCACCATCGGGTTTGCGCCGGCAGCGATGTTCTTCGCACCCTCGTGGATGATTGCCTGTGCCAAAACGGTAGCAGTTGTGGTACCGTCACCAGCGGCATCGTTGGTCTTGGTGGCAACTTCACGAACCAGCTGTGCGCCCATGTTCTCAAACGGATCTTCCAGTTCGATGTCCTTTGCAATGGTCACGCCATCGTTGGTCACCAGCGGTGCACCGAATTCCCGATCCAGAACCACGTTTCTGCCCTTCGGGCCAAGTGTGATTTTTACGGTATCTGCCAGCTTATCAATGCCGGCGATCAGACCGTCTCTTGCGTCTGCATTGTACTTAATATCCTTTGCCATGGTAATACGCCCTTTCTCTATTCAATGTAGTCGTTCTGCGGGAAAGCTTAGTCGGCAATTGCCAGAATCTCGCTCTCGTAAACCAATGTCAGCTCTTCCTCGCCATCCTTGATGGTCTGACCTGCGCCGTGGTTCAGCAGAACCGTGTCGCCAACCTTTACCTGCATGGGGATGCGTGTGCCGTTCGGTGCGTACTTGCCCTCACCGCATGCAACGACCTTGCCCTTTGCCGGAACACCTGCCGGTGTCTTGGTTGCCAGTACCAGACCGCCTACGGTCTTTTCTTCCTGATCCTTTTCTACCTTTATGAGTACTCTGTCTGCCAACGGTTTCAATGCCATGATTCATTCCTCCTGCATCCAAATTATCACTTGTTTCTCAAATCTGTTAGCACTCATCGTTCCTGAGTGCTAATATCTATTTTACCAACTTTTCAGAAAAAATCAAGGGTTTTCCTGCGAAAATTGTGAAATTCGGAACATTGCACAAATTCAAGCTGTTTTTCACGTTCCATTTGTGAAAACAGATGAGTTTCCGCCTGCCCAGCAATCCAAATTCTCCCTATTTTAAAAATAAAATCTACAACCAAAAAATCAACTAACTTATACACGATTGCAACGCAACTTCTTCACATTTTACAAATAGGTAACAATTTGAAAATAAATAATCCACTTATCAGTTACACAACTATAGTATAATGAAATGTGAAAAACATCGGCAGATTTTGCGGTTTTTTTGAGAAGCCGCAAATACATTTCCGTCCCAGTGCCGATGAAGCTCCGGCGCGGCGAAAAGCCCCGGGCATGCAATTTCCAAAACGGCGTTGTGGGGTGGGACGGCTGCGGCAGAGAAACACAGCACCGGAAACTGACAATCAAAAGAAAGGCGTGAAAACATTATGGCATTAGAAAAAGTTCTTGTCGTAGATGACGATCCGAATATTTGCGATGTGCTTCGGATGTATTTGGAAAATGAGGGATACAGCGTAATTCTCTCTTATGATGGAGAAGAGGCTCTGGTAAAATTCAACGCACTGAAGCCGGACATTATCCTGCTGGATGTCATGCTGCCCACACTGGACGGCTGGCAGGTATGCCGTGAGGTGCGGAAAAAGTCCAGCGTGCCGATCATCATGATCACCGCAAAGGGCGACACCTTTGACAAGGTGCTCGGTCTGGAGCTTGGCGCAGACGACTATATTGTAAAGCCCTTTGACACCAAGGAAGTCGTTGCTCGCATCAAGGCAATTGCCCGCCGCATCGGCACCTCTCCGGAGGAATCCGAGGTCAAGGAAGTTCGCTATGACAAGCTGTCGGTCAACATGACCCGTTATGAGCTGCGTGTCGACGGCAAGGTCGTTGACACCCCGCCGAAAGAACTGGAGCTGCTGTTCTATCTGGCTTCCAACCCCAACCGTGTATACACTCGTGACCAGCTGCTGGACGAAGTCTGGGGCTTTGAGTATTACGGCGACTCCCGCACCATTGACGTGCACATCAAGCGTCTGCGGGAAAAGCTGGAGGGCGTATCCGACAAGTGGTCGCTGAAGACCGTATGGGGCGTGGGCTATAAGTTCGAGTCCGAAGAGGACGAATAAACCGCCGTGGAACAGCCGGAAAGCAAAAAGGTACAGAAAAAACCGCAGAAAAAGCTGTACCGCAACCATGTTGCGCAGATTCTGCTTCTCGTTTTCGTTGCCATTGTCACTGCGCTCTCCGTAATGGGATATGGCATCTCCCGCTATAAACGGTACTATTATGCCAGCGCCACACGCTCGTGCAATGTCATGGTTGCCGACCTCGTCAAGCACGGCGAAGATTTTCCCAATGAGGATATGCTGGCATACTATATTCCCTACAGCATGAACTCCACTGCGGCTTCTGTAGGCACCTACCTCTACCTGTTCAACACCGACGGGCAGTGCATCCTTTGCTCTGCCAACACCGGTCAAGAGGCGGATGGGCTGACGCTGAGCGTGGAAATGCTCCACGCCATGAAGGAAAAAGGAACCTATCTGACTGATCGCAGTTCCGGAAAGTTCAACCGTTCTATTGCGGAGCCTATGCTCTGCAACGGCTCTGCCTTTACGATCCAGCAGGACGGCAGGGAACAGACCTATTATCTGTTCGCCAACACCTATACCCATGCGCTGAACAACTATGTCACAGATTTCATTCTGGTGACGGTGCTGGTCTCTCTGGCAGTGCTGGCAATCGCAATCGCAATGGAAATGCACATCATTCTCCAAAGGGCAAAGCAGCGGGAGCAGATCATTCAGGTTTTGCAGCTCAATGCAAGAGGCGATTACACGAAGAAGCTTCAGCCGGAACAGTGGGTGGGCTCCGAGATGGAACCGCTGGTCACCGTGCTGGACTCTCTGGTGCGTCAGGCAGAACGTGCAGAATCCTACAGCAAGCAGTTTGTTTCCAACGTATCCCATGAGCTTCGCACGCCCATGACGATCATCAGCGGATTTGTAGAGGGCATTCTGGACGGCACTGTTCCCCGAAACAAGCGAATGGAGTACCTCTCCATTGTTTCGCAGGAGATGCAGCGCCTGAAAATGCTGGTCACCTCCATGCTGAACCTCACGAAATTCGACGCCGGCACCATTCAGATCAACTATCAGATGTTCACCATGAACGATACCGCATTCCGCACCGTTCTGATGTTCGAAAACCGTCTGGAAAAGCGCCATATCTCTGTGGAAGGGCTGGATGCTCCGCCACTTCGGGTATATGCCGATCCGGATCTGATGGGACAGGTGGTGTACAATCTGGTGGAAAACGCCGTGAAATTCGTCAACGAGAGCGGTACGATTTCCTTCCGCTTTGAGAGCAGCGACCACGACTGGATCTTCGCCGTGCGCAATACGGGCAACGGCATTTCCAAGGAAGAGCTGCCCAGGATCTTCGAGCGGTTCTATAAGTCGGATGCCTCACGCAGTCAGGACAAGACCGGACTGGGGCTGGGACTGGATATCACCAAACAGATCATCCACCTGCACCACGCACAGATCAGCGTCCGCAGCGAGGAGCATGTCTACACGGAATTTGAAGTGCGTCTGCCGCAGATCAAGCCGCCACACTCCGAACAGGAATCCGAGGAAACGCCCCGACTTCAGCCGCCAACGCAATGACAACTTGAAAAAGCACCACGCTTTTTCCGAAAATAACGGGCAGCATTTCTCCTGTATGCCGCAGAGAATGCTGCCCGTTTTTGGAAAGGAGAAATTTCCAAATGCAGGAGCAAGAGAAACCCTTTGCACAAACTCCCCTTGTGGACGGCACAGCGCCGGCACCCGCGACAGTACCTGTGCCGGATGCCGCCGCAGATGCGCCCCAGCCCACGCCGGAGGCTGCATCGTCCGCAAAACCCGCAGAAGCCAAGCCGGAACCGGAGTCCGCACCGACCGCCATCCCGCCGCAGCGCACATGGGAAAAGGCACCGGCACCCGTTCCGCCGATGCCCAATGTCCCGCCATATTCCCACACTCCGCCGCAGACGCAGCGTCCGTTCACAGGGGTAGTTCCTCCCCAGAGCGGCGCTGTTCCGCCGCAGGCATACCAGCCGTTCACAGGGGCAGTTCCTTCCCAGAGTAGCGCTGTTCCGCCGCAGGCACAGCGTCCGGTGACAGGGGCAGTTCCTCCCCAGAGTAGCGCTGTTCCGCCACAGGCGCAGCGTCCGGTGACAGGAGCAGTCCCTCCGCAGAGTAGCGCTGTTCCGCCGCAGGCGCAGCGTCCGGTGACAGGGGCAGTTCCTCCCCAGAGCGGCGCTGTTCCGCCGCAGGCATACCAGCCTCATCCGTGGAACACCGCCAACTCTTATTCCCAGCCCAGCTGGTATCAGAACCAGCCCCCACGGTACAACGGCGGATGGCAGGTACCGCCGCAGGTTCCGCCCATTCCCAACGAACCGCAGCCCAAGTGGAATGCCAAAAAAGACCGCAAGGCAGCGTTCTGGCTACGCATTGTGGCACTGCTGATCGTGGTTCTGCTGGGATACTGCATTGTCAGCGATGTGCTGCTCTACCGCAGGGAAGTCCCCGCCAGCACCACCTCCCAGTCGGAGGTCAGGGAGGACGACGAATCCCACCCCAATGTGGTCATCCAGCAGCAGGAGAAGCCGGAACTCTCCTCGGACGCTGAGGGCGTTGCAGAGGATGGCTCTTACACCGTGGAGGGCGTGGCAGCAGCCGTTCGCCCCTCTATTGTGGAGATCCGCACCTATGCCGACGAAAAAGGCACACTGCTGGACGGCACAGGTTCGGGCATCATCCTCTCTGAGGACGGCTACATCATCACCAACGCCCACGTGCTGACGGACGGCAAGGCGTTCACCGTCATCACCGCAGACGAGGAGGAGTACCCTGCCTCTGTGGTCGGCAGCGACAACAAAACGGACATCGCCGTCATCAAGGTGGACAAGACTGATCTGCCGGCTGCCGTCATCGGCGATTCGGACGAGGTGAAGCTGGGCGAAGCCGTGGTTGCCATCGGCAATCCCGCCGGACTCTCCGGCTCGGTGACCAACGGCATTGTGTCCGGTCTGAACCGGAAGATCCGCTCCGATGCCACCGGTTTTGACATGGACTGCATCCAGACCAACGCTGCCATCAGCCCCGGCAACTCCGGCGGTGCGCTGGTCAACATGTACGGGCAGGTCATCGGCATCACCTCCTCCAAGTACGTCAACGCCAGCTATGAGGGACTGGGCTTCGCTATCACCATCAACGAGGTGCTGCCCATTGTGGAGGAGCTGATCCAGCAGGGCTACGTCTCCGACCGTGTGCGCATCGGCATCACATTCACCTCCCTCTATGACGAGTACATTCAGGGACAGTTCACCGAGGCTGTCGGCATGAAGCGCACACCACTGGAATTGTACGGTCTTTGGATTCAGGAGATCAGCCAGGACTGCGACATTGCCAACACAGAATTGCAGGTCAACGACGTCATTCTCTCTGTCAACGGACAGAAAACCGAGACCTATGACGACCTCTCGGCAGCCATTGCCGACAGCAAGGCAAATGACACCGTAGAGGCACGCTGCCGCCGCTATGAGAAAAACGGCACATTTCAGGAGTTCACCATTCAGTTTAAGCTGATGGAGGACACCTCCGGAAATTACTAAGAGCTTGTATTCATAGGAAATATATGCGGATTTTCGAGCAAATTTTTTTGCAGACAAGGCAAAAATTTGCAGGCATACTTTCGTATGGCAAGAATTTTTCACGCAGTATGCAACAAAATTTGCCGAAAAGACGTAGATAGACGCCTATGAACACGAGCTCTAATTGACAGACAGAACCCCTGACACCTTTCACGGTATCAGGGGTTCGCTGTTACGTGAATGCTTTATCTGCCGCAGCCACAGCCGCAATCGTCATCCCGATCGCCCTGATTCTGGTTCTGGCAGTTCTGTGCCTGCTGCTGACGCTGCTTCTGCTGCGCCTGCTGCTGCTGGCGGTTCTGGTTCTGCTGGCGGTGACAGTTCTGATTCTGCTGCTTTGCCATGGGTCACTCCATTTCTCCGCACACAGGCCATCCGTTTCCCGCACACGACCGGTGCGGTGCAGTTCGTGCGCCACGATGGAAACGGCAGCACGGCGAAATCCTGTTTCCGCCGACACTCCCAGTTTGCCCGTCTGCGCTCCGCCGATACCCGACAGTTTCTGGAAAAACAAAAAAGCGTGTCCCATCTTTGGAACACGCACTCTCTGTTTCTCTTTGCAGGAAAAAGCGTTGCTTAGCCAGCAGCGTTCAGCTTCTTTGCCAGCTGAGACTTCTTGCGGGCAGCTGCATTCTTGTGCATCAGACCCTTTGCGCAAGCCTGATCAACACGCTTGATGGCAGCACGTACTGCGACTTCCTTATCAGCTGCGCCAGCTGCACATGCAGCGTCAGCCTTCTTGATCATAGTCTTCAGGTTGGACTTGCGAGCCTTGTTTGCAGCAGTCTTTGTCGTAATAACCTTAACACGCTTTTTTGCAGAACGAATATTCGGCATAATAGTTACTCCTTTTAAAATCATGGTTTTGGGCGGAATTCCCGTGAATAACCGGACTTTTGTCGTCATACACTAAAAACGGCATTGACACGGTACCGTTTTTCGTGCAGGAAATTCCCATTGCATTGGAACGACCAAATGCTGACAGCTGCCCGAATGGGGCAACATGCCGTGACTATTTATTATTATAACACAGGCAAAGCAGAAATGCAATAGATATTTTTGAGAAAGCCGACAAAAATTTTTCGTGCAAAGCCAGCGAATTGCACAAAATCAGGAGGGATTTTCATGGCATCGATTCGAACCGACCTCGCTGTGGAGTGCACTGCCGCAGCGCCGGCGCTGCCGGGAATCACGCAGCAGACACGGGGCACGTATTTTTCCACCACCGAGATCTGCATCAAAAACGACACCTGCGGTGCGCCCATCGGGAAGCCCGCCGGACGATACGTCACACTGGAAACTGACAGCCTGAACCGGAGCCACGAAAACTACGCCCAGATGGCACAGGAGCTGGCGGAGGAACTGAAGGCATTTCTGCCGGCGGAGGGCTGCGTCTTTGTCGCCGGACTGGGAAACCGTGCCATTACGCCGGATGCCCTCGGGCCACGCACCGCTGCCAAGGTACTGGCAACCCGCCATTTTTCGCAGGCGATGACGGAGGAGGAGCGCTCCTGTCTGCCGGAGCTGCGACCGGTCTGTGTGCTGGCCGGGGGCGTGCTGGGGCAAACTGGCATGGAGTCCGCCGAACTCATCCACGCCGTCTGCCGGGAGGTACAGCCGGCGGCAGTGGTGGCGGTGGATGCGCTCGCCTGTGCGGAGCTGTCCCGCCTTGGGACAACCATCCAGATGAGTGACAGCGGCATCAGCCCCGGCAGCGGCGTCGCCAACCACCGCAGAGAGCTGTCCCAACGCACGCTGGGCATTCCGGTCATTGCGCTGGGCATTCCCACAGTAGTAGACCTCCACACGGCAGCACAGAGCATCTATGGCAGACCTGTGCCCAAGGGACAGCCGAACATGATGGTCACGCCACGGGATGTGGATCGTCTCATCGACCACACCGGCGACCTGCTGGCGTGTGCTCTCAACATGGCACTGCATCCGGGGATGAGCTTTGAACAGGCGGAGAGTCTGGGGTAACACACAAAAGCGGGAAGACACTGTCATGTCCTCCCGCTTTTTCTGCGAAATATTCAGAGCTTGTATTCATAGGAAATATATGCGGATTTTCGAGCAAATTTTTTTGC
>OGOY01000405.1_pt1 | contig 56386 bp, 36 predicted proteins | sample 1552811 | NCBI WGS metagenome assembly OGOY01 (sample SAMEA2580132, study PRJEB22360) | human gut metagenome | biome: human gut; feature: human-associated habitat; material: faeces | place: Denmark | collected 2008/2010 | reverse complement strand
CAGAACTGTAACAGCATGACCGATTTTGCTGTAACAGTCTGCGCCGTTTTTTACACCTTCTTGTCATAGTTGGTATAAACCAGATAATTATTGTCCAGCTTATCCATGTCAGGGTCTTTTTCGCAAGATGCAAGCGTCACTGCAAAGACCGCTAATAATAGGGGAATAAATTTCTTCATACTTTTATAATTGTTTAGGTTTAATATAAATTCCTGCCCTATGGTACCTTAGGCTTTTGTGAGAAAAAAACAAGATAGGATATAAAAGGTTCACGTAGAGGTATGTTAAAAGTGATAAAGGAATAGGGTGACAGCACTTTTAACGTAACTGTCACCCTATTGCACTTATCATGTCATTACTTTATCACCCTATCATCTTTTCCATATCCGTGCTGTCCATCCTCCTCCGGGTGCCATGTGTATGTTCAGCTTGTCCCCCGAGGTCACGGTGCGTACTTCTTTCTTGTAGTCGGTTGCTTCCCGGTCGGCATTGATGCCGTCGGAAAAGATTTCGGCTTCGTAACTTCCTTCTCCGAGGAAGGAAAGGTCGATGGTACAGTCGCGTGGTGTCCAGTCGGTCATGGAGGCGATGTACCAGACATCTCCCTTGCGGCGTGCCAGTGTAAGGTATTCGCCTACTTCACCGTCCAGTGCCACGGTCTCGTCGAAAACGGTAGGCACTTTGGCAATGAAGTCCGTGCATTCCTGCTCCTTCATATATTTGCTGGGGCTGTCGGCAAGCATTTGCAGCGGGGCTTCGAAGAGGGTGTACATCGCCATCTGGTGGACGCGCGTACCCTGGCTCATCGGATGGTCGTTGACGGCACGGAAGGTTTCGCGGGTTGCGTTCATCATGGCTCCCGGTGTGTAGTCCATCGGGCCGACAAGCATGCGCAGGTAGAGAGCAGTCACGTCATAGCGTGGGAAGTTGTGGAGCGGGCTACCGTTCACTATCGGTTCCCATTTGGCATTCTCCAGTCCCTTTACACCTTCAAAGTTTAGGACGTTGGGATAGGTGCGCTGTATACCGTATGGCTTGAGGCCATGCAGGTCCAATACCAGGCGGTGCTCGGCGGCGCAGGCTACAATGCGTTCTACAGACTGTACCAGTGGCTGGTCGTCACGGTCGAAGAAGTCTATCTTGAAGCCTTTGATACCCATCTGTGCATAGTGGCTGAATGCGGCTTCCGTATCTTTGGCAGAGTTTCGCCAGCTTGCCCAGAGAATGATGCCGACGCCCTTCTGGTTTCCGTAGGCTACCAGTTCCTTTAAATCGATATTCGGATTCAGGTCTTTCAATAAGGATTCGTTTCCGCTCCAGCCGTCATCGATGATGATATATTCCAGGTTGTTGTCGGCGGCAAAGTCGATGAATGCCTTATAAGTCGGGGTGTTCATGCCGGCTTTGAAGTCTACGCCAGTCAGGTTGCAGGTGTTCCACCAGTCCCAAGCCACTTTGCCGGGTTTAATCCAGGAAATGTCTTTGATGCGGCAGGCGGGGGCAAGACGCTGTGCCATGTCGTTGTCGGCAAGCTGCGTGTCCTTTTCGGTGACGAGTACCACACGCCAGGGGAGTTCCTGCTTGGCACAACGGGCGATGTAGTCTGCACGCTTGGTCGGTATCAGGTTCAGCCGGTTGTGTCCGCCGATTATTTCTTCCAGCGGATAGGGAGCAAATGCTGCCTGCACTCCTTGACGTGTCTGGGGATTTACAGTGAGGAACATGCCGGGATAGTTTTCCAATCCGGCTTCCATGATAACGGCTTTCTTTCCTCCGTCCAGGCAAACCATCAGTGGGGTGATGGAGAGTGAGTCGGTGTGCATTTTGGACAACGGGGCTTCGTCGTAGTAAGACTCGAAGGAGAAGCAATAGCGCTCACCGTTGCGGTTGTCGTTTATGTAAGGTACAAATGCCTGGTAATCCTTGTCGAAATTGAAGTCCGCTGTTTCGTTGAGGACGATAAACGGCTTGTTCTGTTCGGAAATGAAGCGATAGGCAGCGCCGTCATCGTATGCGCGGAACTGTACACTGTAGCCTCCGCGGCATTTCAGTGTCAGCTGGTTGTAGACATCCTCCACACTTGCCTTTTTGTAGAGGGGAGTGGGGAAGGAGGACTCCACGGACTTGCGTTCTGCACGGATTACTTTTACATTTTTACCGAAAGTTATTGCTTTCTTGGCTGATTTTTCATCTCTGCCTTGCAGGGCGATGGCAGAGGGTTGCAGCACTGTGGTGTCGTCGTGTGCAATCTGCCAGGTGAGGGCTTCTCCGGCATCTACCGTAACGGATAGTTTTCCGTTGGGTGATGCAAGTTGGTATTGCTGTGCACGGACCGTGCCCAAGCAAAGGAATAATAAACAAAAGGTTTGAATAAGGAGGCTTTTCATGTTGATTTATTTTTGAATGATTTTCTTTATCTTCTCCAGTTCCTCGGCAGAGAAGTCTGTATTTTCAGTCGCTTTCAGGTTATCTGCCAGTTGGGTAACGGAGCTCGCTCCGATGATGACGCTTGTCACCAGGTCGTCCTTCAACAGCCAGGCAAGTGACATCTCGGCAAGGGTTTGCCCGCGTGAGGCAGCAACTTCGTTGAGTGCCTTGATTTTTTGCAGCGTCTCGTCGGTCAGTGCTTCTTTCTTCAGGAAAGCCCCCTTTGCCATGCGCGAATCTTCGGGAATACCATTTAGGTAGCGGTTGGTCAGCAGGCCCTGCGCCAGCGGGGAGAAGGCGATGAAGCCGGTTCCGTTCCCTTTGGCTTGCTGCAGGATACCTTCTTCTTCCGGTTCGCGGTTGAAGAGATTGTATCTGCCTTGATAGAGCAGGCAGTGTACATCCCGTTCTTCCAGGTATTTGTAGGCAAACTCGGCCGCCTCTTTGGGATATTTGGAGATTCCTACATAGAGTGCTTTGCCTTGCCGTACGATATCAACCAGTGCTTGCAGGGTCTCTTCAAGCGGAGTATCCGGGTCGTAGCGGTGGGAGTAGAAGATGTCCACATACTCCAGGTTCATCCGTTTCAGACTTTGGTTGAGGCTGCTCATCAGGTACTTGCGTGAGCCCCACTCCCCGTAGGGGCCGGGCCACATGTCGTGTCCGGCCTTGGTGGAGATGAATAGTTCGTCCCGATAGGGCATGAAGGATTTCTTCATAATCATTCCGAAAGTCTCTTCGGCGGAACCGTAGGAAGGACCGTAATTGTTGGCGAGGTCGAAATGCGTGATTCCACGGTCGAAGGCATAGTGCGCCATGGCTTGGGAATTGGCAAATGTGTTCACGTCGCCGAAATTGTGCCACAATCCGAGTGATATTTCAGGCAGCAGGATGCCGCTTTGCCCGCAACGGCGGAATTTCATGCCGTTGTCATAGCGTTCGGGCGCTGGAGAATAAATAGGGTTTATCATGATATTGTATTTTGTGGGTTATCCCATTATTACTTCTACTGTATGCGTGCCCGGCAGATGGTTCACCACATTGCCTTCTATCGGCTGGCCGTCTACTGTGACGGACTTGATGCCTTTGCACACACCATCGGGATTCTTCACGGTAATATGATATTCTGCCCCGCGGAACCTACGCTTCACGTTGAAGCCTTTCCAGCCTGCCGGGATACAAGGATTGATTTCCAGACCTTCATACGAAGGCTTGATGCCGAGTATGAATTGCGTGATGGCATACCACATCCAGGCAGCCGTTCCAGTCAGCCAGCTGTTCTTGCCTTCACCGGGGCGGGCGGCGTCCTTGCCGGCCACCATCTGGCAGCATACGTAAGGTTCTACTTTATGCAGGGCACTGTGCTCTTCGGTGTACGACGGGCATATCTTGCGGAAATACTCCCAGGAACGGTCACCCCGTCCCAGTACGGTTTCTCCGATGATGACCCACGGGTTGTTGTGGCAGAAGATACCCGCATTTTCCTTGTAGCCGGCGGGATAGGTGGAGATTTCTCCATACTCCACAACATAGCGGGTGAAGGGTGGATTGTTGAGTACAATACCGTGTTCGCAGTCTAGGCGTTCCTTTACGGAGTCCAGTGCTTTTTCTACCATGCCTTCTTCCAGTCCGATGCCTGCCATGGTACACCAGCCTTGCGATTCGATGAAGATTTGTCCTTCTTCGTTCTCTTTGGAACCTACCTTGTGGCCGAAGTAATCGTAGGCGCGCAAGTACCAGTCACCGTCCCAGCCATGTTTTTTCACGGCTTCCACCATGTTCTCTATATAGGTTTGCGCTCTGTTTGCTTCGTCGTCTTTACCCAGGCGGCGGCACAGCTCCACGTAGTCGCGTCCGCATACCACGAACAAGCCGGCAATCATCAGCGATTCTGCCTGGCTGCCTTCCGTCTGGTTTTCCGTGGTCTGGAAGGATTCATTCGGGTCCCAGGAGAAGCAGTTCAGGTTCAGGCAGTCATTCCAGTCGGCACGGCCGATGAGGGGCAACATGTGGGGGCCGAGGTTCTCGATGACGTGGTTGAAGGAGACGCGCAGGTGCTCGAACAGAGACACTTCCGAACCTTCTTTGTTGTCGAAGGGGACGGGCTCATCCAGGATACTGAAGTCTCCCGATTCCTTGATGTATGCCACCGTACCGAAGATAAGCCACATGGGGTCGTCGTTGAAGCCGCCGCCGATGTCGTTGTTGCCGCGTTTGGTCAGCGGTTGGTATTGGTGGTAGCATCCTCCGTCGGGGAATTGGGTAGAAGCTATGTCGATGATTCGTTCGCGGGCTCGTTCCGGTATCTGATGCACGAAGCCCACGAGGTCCTGGTTGGAGTCGCGGAAACCCATTCCACGACCGATGCCGCTTTCGAAGAAAGAGGCGGAGCGGGACATGTTGAAGGTAATCATGCACTGATACTGGTTCCAGATGTTCACCATGCGGTCCAGTTTTTCTTCGTCGGTCTTCACGACGTAGATGTCCAGCAGGCGGTCCCAGTAGGCTTTCAGTTCGGCAAAGGCAGCATCTACTTTGGCGGTAGTGTCGAAGGCCGAAATCATCGCCTTAGCCTTTACCTTATTTATAATAGGTGAAGAGGGTACACTCTGCTTGAACGCTTCATGCAGAGATTCTTCACGTTCCTCGAACTTTGCCTCCTGCTTGTTTTCCACATAGCCCAGCAGGAAGATGAAGTCGCGGCTTTCGCCGGGTTGCAGTTCTACTTCCAGATAGTGCGAGGCGATGGGACTCCAACCGTGGGCAATGCTGTTGCCCGGTCTGCCTTCTACTACCCGTTCCGGGTCGGCAAACTCGTTGTAGAGTCCCACGAATGTTTCGCGGTCGGTATCGAAACCGTCTACGGGTGTATTGACACTGTAGAAGGCGTAGTGATTGCGGCGTTCCTTGTATTCCGTCTTGTGGTAGATGACAGACCCGTCCACTTCCACCTCTCCCGTGGAGAAGTTACGCTGGAAGTTCTCCATGTCCGTAGCGGCATTCCACAAGCACCATTCGGCAAAGGAGAATAGTTTGAGTTTTCTCACTTTGGCAGAAGTATTCCGCAAGGTCAGCTTCTGCACCTCTCCCCAGGTCTTCAGTGGGACGAAGAAGAGCAGGCTGGCTTCGATGCCGTCTTTGGATCCGGTGATGCGGGTGTAGCTCATGCCGTGGCGACACTCGTAACTGTCGAGTGCAGTCTTGCAGGGCTTCCAGGTGGGAGACCATACGTTGCCGCCTTCATTGATGTAGAAGTAGCGTCCCCCGTTGTCCATCGGCACGTTGTTGTAGCGGTAGCGGGTGATGCGGCGGAACTTGGCGTCCTTGTAGAAGGAATAGCCTCCGGCGGTATTGGAGATGAGTGAGAAGAAATCTTCATTGCCCAGGTAGTTAATCCATGGCCAAGGTGTCTTGGGATCGGTAATGACGTATTCGCGGTTGTCGTCATCGAAATATCCGAATCTTTTGTCTTGCATATTATTTCTTGTATTTAGTTTGATACATTCTTCATTAGTTGTGCCATCCGGCCATTTTCCCGGAAGCACGCTTCAAATTTAAAAACTTTTCTCCTATCACCCTTGTTTGCCCGGCGTGTTTTTTCCCTTCGGAAACATGAAGTACCGGAAAAAGATACAAAAGTATCACTGTACGAGTCTATTTCGCCCTATCTTTGTAAACACATTTTATGATTAACCGATATGAAACACTTATTCGCATTTTTGTTCCTTCTTGGAATTACCTTTTCTCTTTCCGCCCAATCTGTCCGCGAACGTATTTTGCTGGATGACGGCTGGCAGTTTGCTTTTGGCAATGCTTCCTCACCGGAGAAAGACTTCGGCTGCGGAACGGAGTACTTCAACTATCTGACCAAGGCAGCCTCTATCCATAATGAGGGCCCTTACTCTCCCAAGTTCAATCCGGAGAAGTGGGGTGTGGACTGGAAGACGGTCAATCTTCCGCATGACTGGGTGGTTGATTTGCCTTATGCCAAAGAGGCGAGCCACAGTCATGGCTATAAAGCCGTCGGCTATAAATTCCCCGAAAACTCTGTGGGATGGTACCGAAAGACCATCACCGTGCCACAAGAGGACCTCGGCAAACATCTTTATCTTCAGTTCGACGGTATCTTCCGTGATGCCCGTATCTGGATAAACGGTTTCTACCTGGGACACGAACCGAGCGGCTATGCCACGCAGGTGTATGACATTACGGAATACCTGAATTACGGAGAAGAGAATCTTATCTGCGTCCGTGCGGATGCCACGCTCGAGGAGGGCTGGTTTTACGAGGGTGCGGGCATCTACCGCCATGTATGGCTGAACAAGACGGCGCCGTTACATGTAGCTCCTTTCGGAACCTTTGTGCACAGCACGCTGGCCGCACCTTTTGACAAGGCCAAGCTGACGATAGAGACCACTGTTGAAAACTCCGGTCTGCAAACGGAGGATTACCGCCTCTGCCACATCCTCCGGGATGCCGATGGCAAAGAAGTGGCACACTGCGAAACAGCCGGTAAGCCGGTACTGCCGAAAGACCGCCAGCTCACCGTCGGTGAAATAGCGCTGGACAAACCTCATCTTTGGAGTGTGGATACACCTTATCTATATACACTGCTTACGGAAGTCTATCAGCATGGCAAGCTGGTGGATGCTTATACCACTACTACGGGTATTCGTGACATCCGCTTCGATGCCGACAAGGGCTTCCTCTTGAACGGACAGCCTCTGAAACTGAAAGGTGTGAACATGCACCAAGACCACCCCGGAGTAGGTGCCGGCATTCCCGATGCCCTGCAAGTGTACCGACTGAAGGAACTGAAGAAGTTCGGCTGCAATGCCTACCGTTCTTCCCATAACCCGATGACTCCCGAAATGCTCGATGCCTGCGACAGCCTCGGCATCCTTGTGATAGAAGAAAACCGTCTGACGGGTGTCAACGAGGAACATACTCGCCTGCTGAAACGCATGATAGACCGCGACCGCAACCATCCGTGCATCATCCTTTGGAGCGTAGGCAACGAGGAGTGGGGCATCGAGTGGAAAGAAAGCGGTACACGCATTGCTGCCACGATGCGCGAATATTGCCACCGTTTCGACCCTACGCGCCTCATGACCGTTGCTTCGAGCAGTGGTCCTACCATCTTGATTCCCGCAGACGTGGCCGGTTATAACTACATCCTTCAGAATCCAGTAGAGCAGCACCGCAAGGATTATCCCGGCCGCCGTGCGCTCGGTTCGGAAGAGACTACGGGCTGTGGTACGCGCGGCATCTACTTCGATGCCCACGACAAAGGCCACATGGTGGCGCACAACCGCAAGCCGAACGGACCTGACAGCCTGCTGAACTGCATCGAGCGTGGCTGGAAATTCTATGACGAACGTCCCTATTTGGCGGGTCTTTTCTATTGGACGGGTTTCGACTACCGCGGCGAGCCCAACCCCATGAAGTTCCCGGCTACGGGTTCACAATTCGGCATTCTGGACTACTGCGGTTTCCCCAAGGACGAAGCCTGGTATCTGAAGTCCTGGTGGACGAATGAGCCGGTGCTGCACATCCTTCCTCACTGGAATCTGCAAGGTCACGAAGGTGATAGCATCGACATTTGGGTATACAGCAACTGCGATGAAGTGGAATTGACTGTGAACGGCAAGAAACTGGATCGCAAACCGATGCCCCGAAACGGCCATCTTTCCTGGAAAGCCGTTTTCCAGCCCGGTGCAGTGAAGGCTGTAGGCTATAAGAACGGCAAAAAAATATTGGCCCGTACTGTGGAGACTACCGGTGCTCCTGCCCGTATCTCCCTGACGGCAGACCGTCCCGTCATTCAGGCAGACAATCGGGATGTGGCAGTGTGTAATATTGAGTTGCAGGACAAAAAGAAACGTTTTGTCCCCACTGCCTGCAACGACTTGACGATAACCGTTTCCGGTCCGGTACGCATCCTTGGGGTGGGGAATGGAGACCCCGCTTATCAGGCTACGGAACGTCCGGCCGACGCCGATGCCCGCACCTATCAGGTAAAGGCATTCAACGGACTTGCACAGGTGCTGTTGCAAAGTACCGGCGAAGCGGGAGAAGCCACACTGACGGTCGTTTCGGAAAACCTGCCGGAAACTTCCTGCGTTTTGAAGCTGCAGAAGTAAGCAGCTTATCATTCATATCATCCGGCGAAGCGGAGACCTTTCTTTTGTCTATGGGGCAAGAGAGGGATCTCCGCTTCTTTCTTCCTCAAACTATAGTGTGTAAGTGTGCGAGATGTGCATCTCATACATCCTTACATTAGAGCCTGAGGGGGAGAAGAACGGAAGTTTTGCTTTTCCGGGCGGGACTTTCCCGGGTATCTGCTCATATATAACAATTATTACCTCTAAATGTAACAAATGGTACTGTTGTGGGATTAAAAAGAATGAGTATATTTGTGGCATGATATTTTTTTAACCAATGCCTATGGAAAACCAGAACTATATCATGAGGGAGATAACCCCTCTGTCGGAACGTGACTGTTTCTATATTGCCGATCGTCACAAAACAGAATTTACCTACCCCATCCATTGTCACGCAGAGTATGAACTGAACTTCACGGAACATGCTTCCGGCGTACGCCGTGTGGTGGGCGATTCTGCCGAGATTATCGGTGATTATGACCTGGTGCTGATAACCGGTAAGGAGTTGGAGCATGTATGGGAGCAACATGAATGTACCTCCGGGGATATTCGGGAGATTACCATCCAGTTCTCTCCCGACTTGTTCTTCGGGAACGTTGTCAACAAGAACCAGTTCGACAGTATCCGCCGGATGCTGGAGCGTGCACAGTGCGGACTTAGTTTCCCCATGCAGGCCATCATGAAGGTGTACAACTGGCTGGATAAGCTGGCTTCCGAGGAGCAGGGCTTTTATGCCGTGATGAACTTTCTCCGTATCCTTTACGAACTTTCCCTCTATGACAATGCTCGGGTGTTGTCCAGTTCTTCGTTTGCCAAGATAGAGACTTTCTCTGACAGCCGCCGGGTACAGAAGGTGCAGAAATACATTTCCACCCATTATCAGGAGGATATCCGGTTGGCTTCATTGGCCGATATGGTGGGCATGACCCCGGTCTCTTTCAGCCGTTTCTTTCGCCTGCGCACCGGCAAGACGCTTTCCGACTACATTATTGATATCCGTCTGGGCTTTGCCACGCGTATGTTGGTAGATTCCACGCGTACCATTGCAGAGGTGTGCTATGACTGCGGCTTCAACAATCTGTCCAATTTCAATCGTATGTTCAAGCGGAAGAAGGGATGCTCGCCGAAGGAATTCCGTGAGAATTATCGGAAAAAGAAGCTGGTGATATGATAAAAAAGTATTGGTATTCTTCATTGAAAGTGCCTATTTTTGCACCAATGATTAATACTAATATCTGATATCATGAAAAGAGTTTTTTCCTTATTTTTATGTCTGCTGTGTGTATGTGCTGTGACGGCGCAGATACGCGGCAATGAGATCCGTGTAGTCGTTTCACCCGACCATAGCGATTGGGTGTATCGTCTGAATGAGAAGTGTACGTTTACCGTCCGGGTGCTGAAGGCACAGAACCTCTTGCCCGATGTCAAGATTGACTATGAACTGGGCCCCGAAATGTATCCTACTGAAGTAAAGAAAGACATGGTGCTGAAAGATGGTACCTTGAAGTTGCAAGGCACGATGAAGACTGCAGGCTTCTTGCGTTGCAAGGTCAAGGCGCATGTGGACGGCCGGACTTATGAAGGGCTGGCTACATCGGCCTATGCTCCTGAGCAGCTGCAACCCGTGACGAAACTTCCTGCCGATTTTCAGGATTATTGGGCCAAGACCTTGGAAGAGGCGCGCAAGACTCCGTTGAATCCCCTTATGACGCTGCTTCCCGAACGCTGTACGGAAACGGATAATGTATATCAGGTCAGCTTCCAGACAAAAGCCTGGGGAGGACGTTTTTACGGTATTCTCAGTATTCCCAAGAAAGAAGGGAAGTATCCGGCTTTGCTGCGTGTGCCCGGTGCGGGTGTCCGCCCTTATGCGGGAGATACGTATACGGCTCCTGGAAAGGTAATTATATTGGAGGTGGGTATCCACGGCATTCCCGTCACGATGCAGCAGTCTGTATATGATGCGCTGGCAGGTGGGGCGCTGAGCAATTACTGGACGTTCGGTCGCGACAGCCGGGATGCTTCTTACTATAACCGTGTGGTGGTAGGCGCTTTGCGTGCTGTGGATTTTATCTGTTCGCTGCCGCAGTACAACGGGAAGGCGCTGGGCGTTACGGGCTCCAGCCAGGGCGGTGCCTTGTCTGTGATTACGGCGGCTCTTGATTCGCGCGTTACTTTCCTGGCGGCTGTTCATCCTGCCCTGTGCGACCACGAAGCGTTCTTCAAGAAGCGTGCTTGCGGCTGGCCCCATTATTTCTATTATTATGGTGCTCCCGATGAAAAGCAGCTTGAAACGGTACGCTATTATGATACGGCAAACTTTGCCCGCCTGCTGAATGTGCCCGGTTGGTTCAGTTGGGGGTATAACGATGAGGTCTGTCCTCCCACTTCCATGTATGCAGCCTACAATGTGATTGCTTCTCCGAAGGAATTGCATCCTTATCTGGAAACCGGACATTATTGGTATCAGGAACAGTGGGATGAATGGCTGGACTGGATACGGAGACAACTTGATGTGCCAATGTGATTAATCACATTGGCACATTAATCTGATAATATAGTATCATTTTTTATGATATGATCCGCGTATCTTTGTGTATCGCTTAAAAACTGATAATATGAAGAAACAATTCCTTTTACTGACAGTACTTTTATTCCTTTTGGGAGCATGTGCCCCTAAGCCTGCGGAGCATTCGTTTATTAAGGTCAATGCCGATGGACAGTTCGTTCGCGACGGAAAACCCTATTATTTTGTAGGTGCCAATTTCTGGTACGGTGCCATTCTTGGTTCCGAAGGTGAAGGTGGCAATCGTGAACGGTTGCATAAGGAGCTGGACTTTCTGAAAAGTATTGGCATCAACAACCTGCGCGTATTGGTGGGTGCTGACGGTGAAAATGGCATAAAGACGCGGGTAGAGCCCTCTTTACAAGTGGCACCGGGCGTCTATAATGATACTGTTTTAGCCGGATTGGATTATTTTATGAATGAACTGCGTGAACGTGATATGACAGCTGTCCTCTATTTGAACAATTCCTGGGAATGGAGCGGTGGCTATTCCGTTTACCTGCAATGGTCCGGACACGGTGATGCCGTGGTACCTGCCGTAGACGGATGGCCCGCCTATATGGAGTATGTCAAGCAGTTCCCCCAATCGGACAGCGCGAAGGCCTTGTTTGCCAATCATGTCAATTATATTGTTTCACGCACCAATAGGTATAATCAGATAAAATATGTGGATGACCCCACTATTATGTCTTGGCAGATTGGTAACGAGCCTCGCGCTTTCTCTGACGAGAACAAGGAACCGTTTGCCCGCTGGATGGCCGATGTGGCTGCACAAATCAAGTCACTTGACCCGAACCACATGGTGTCTTCCGGCAGTGAGGGCTCGTGGGGATGCGAAATGGATATGAATCTTTTCGAGAAGATTCATGCCGACCCCAACATCAATTATCTGAATATCCACATCTGGCCTTACAACTGGAGTTGGGTGAAGGCGGACAGCCTGACGGAACTTCTTCCGCGTGCCAAGGAAAATACTAAGAAGTATATAGATGACCACATGGTCATTGCCCGGAAGTACAGCAAGCCGATTGTTTTGGAGGAGTTCGGTTTTCCCCGTGACGGTTTCAGCTTTTCCAAAGAGGCACCGACCACTGCCCGCGATGAATATTACCGTTATGTATTCGACCTCATCCGCCAGGACCGTGAGAGCGGCGGACTCTTTGCCGGATGCAACTTCTGGGCATGGGGTGGTTTTGCCGGACAAAATCCTGACCATGTATTTTGGGAAAAGGGAGATGACTATACCGGTGACCCGGCTCAAGAACAACAAGGACTGAACTCTGTCTTTGCCACAGACAGCACTATTGAAATAATTAAAGCGGAAAACCGGAAGCTGCAAAATTGAAACTATCCGTGCTTTTCCGTGTAATCCCTGCCTGAAAATTAGAATGTAAGCGTGTACAAAGCGTTTGTACCGTTATATAAGAAAGATTATTACTCTAAATACTAAGTATGATATGAAAAGCATATGGAAAGTTATGTTGGCGGTTTGTTGCCTAGGTATGACCATTGGTTGTGGAACAAACCCGTCGAAGAATGAAAATGTAAAGGAAACGCTACCGGCATTGGTGGTCAATGGTACGCAGTTGATGAATACCGAAGGAGACACGGTGGTATTGCACGGTGTCAGCTATGGCTGGCATCAGTTCTGGCCCCGTTTCTACAATGCCTCTTCGGTTGCTTATCTGGTCAATGACTGGGGCGCACAAGTGCTTCGGGCCTCTATGGGAGTGGATTTGGATAGCGCCTGCTATGTGAACAAGCCCGAGTTCGGTATTGAGTGTGTTACGAAAGTGGTGGATGCTGCTATCGAGAACGGCGTTTACGTCATCATCGACTGGCATAGCCACAATCTGCGGCAGGAAGAAGCAAAGGAATTCTTCACCCAAATGGCTACCCGTTACAAAGGGGTTCCTAATGTCATCTATGAGGTTTTCAATGAACCGGTGGAAGACAGTTGGGAGCAGGTGAAGGCATACTCTGTGGAGGTTATCAAGACGATTCGTGCCATAGAGCCGGATGCCGTTATCCTCGTTGGTTGTCCGCATTGGGACCAGGACATCCATTTGGCTGCGGACAATCCTATTACCGGATATGACAATATAATGTATACACTTCACTTTTATGCCAATACCCACGGACAGTGGCTGCGCGACCGCGCCGACTATGCTTTGGGCAAGGGCTTGCCGATTTTCGTTTCCGAATGTGCCGGTATGGAGGCAAGCGGGGACGGCCCCATCAGTAAAGAAGAGTGGGGGAATTGGCTGGACTGGATGCAGCGGCATTCTATCAGCTGGGTGGCCTGGTCTTTGTCTGACAAGGATGAGACTTGCTCCATGTTCTATCCGTCGGCTTCTTCCGAGGGAAACTGGAAAGATGCAGATATGAAGGAATGGGGAAGAATGGTACGGGACGAACTCGCTAAAATGCATGATGGACGTTAAGCAAGTATCACTCTTTGATAAAATAGTGTTGTTTCATTTTGTTTTTAAAGTCTATTTTTGCGAACATAATAGATTAAAAGTCTTGATAATAACATCTAATAATGTTTAACTACTAATGAAAAAGAAGGAGCCTATGAGGAAAGATTAGAAGCTATGTTGTAACCAACCACCTTATTGAATAAGGTCTATTTACTTTTTAAATGAAGAATAGTTCAACCTTATAAGAAAAAACGGTAGTTGCTGTAAAGGCAACGCCAATTCATTAACTAAGAAAAATACAAGTATGAATTTGAATTTCAGAAAAACAGCGCTGCTCGTGGGGATTTGTTCGGCTGTCAGCCTAACTTATACTCCGCAACTTTTCGCCGCATCGGTCGATGCTATTGGAGCTGTGCAGCAAGCAAAAAAAGTCACAGGTACTGTAACAGATGCAATGGGGCCGGTTATTGGTGCCAATGTATTAGAAAAAGGTACAACAAATGGTGTCATTACGGACATTGACGGCAAATTCACATTGAACGTTCAGCCGGGTGCCACTATTGTTGTTTCTTTTATCGGCTATCAACCGCAGGAAATTGTGGTGGGTAACCAAAGTTCTTTCAATATTCAGTTGAAAGAAGATACTGAATTACTGGACGAAGTTGTTGTTGTAGGTTATGGTGTTCAGAAAAAGAAACTGGTAACCGGTGCAACAGTTGAGGTGAAGGGAGAAGACATAGCCAAGTTGAATACCACTCAGGCATTGGGTGCTTTGCAGAGCCAGTCTCCGGGTGTTAATATTCAAGCAATTTCCGGTCAGCCGGGTGACGGATTTAAGATTAATATCCGTGGTGCCGGTACCAATGGTAGTACAGCTCCTATCTACGTTATTGATGGTGTGGCAGGTGGTGATATCAATGCACTAAATCCTGCTGATATTGAGCGTATCGACGTATTGAAGGATGCCGCATCTTGTGCCATTTATGGTTCAAGCGGTGCGAATGGTGTTATCCTTGTTACTACAAAGCAGGGTAAAGTAGGTAAGGTATCCGTAACCTATGATGGAAATATTGGCTGGGCTAATATTTATAAGATGCCTGATATGCTGAATGCCAAACAGTATATGGAGGTCATGGATCAAGTGACATTTAATAATGGTGGCACTCCTTATGATTGGTCTAAATATGTAGATGCAGATTTGTTGGCAGCCTATCGAAATGGTACGAATCCAGGAACAAACTGGGTAGAAGAATTGCGCAATAAGAATGCAGTGGTGACAAACCATGCTTTGAATGTTACCGGCGGTTCTGAATATTCCAAATTCTCTACTGGTGTCGGCTATCAATATCAGGACGGTGCATTCGGTGGTCCTGTAACTTCTGATTTCCGCCGTTTTACTTTCCGTATCAATTCTGAGCATATCATTTATCGTAAGAATGATATGGATGTAATCAAGTTCGGTGAAAATGTGTACTATCAGCACCGTCAGAATCAGGGAATACAGATTGGTAACCAATATAGTAATGACTTGTCAAATATGTTACGCGCCAACCCGCTTATTCCAGTTTACAATGCAAATGGTGACTACTATATGTACGATGACCTGAAAAATTCGGGTACAGATGGTATGTTTGGTTTTAACTCCTATTCTACGAATCCTATCGCTTCTATGATATATAATCAGGCCGGAAACAATAGTAGCAAGAACTTTAATCTGAACACTGCCGCTTATTTTGAAGTACAGCCAATCAAAAACCTTATATATAAAGGACAAGTGAGCTATAAGCAATGGTCCAGTTCGTATCGTGCCTATTTGCCGGTTTATAAAATCAATGATCAAGGAGCAAGTCGTGATAAGGACCAGACAGTAAATAATGTTTCTCTGGGATGGAACTGGAGTTTGACAAATACAGTAAGTTATAAGTTCAACCTCGCAGAAAAGAATCATTTTGATGTATTGGCCGGAACAGAATATTCCAAGTCCAGACCTGGTTATGGAGAATCTGTAAACGTGACAGCTTATAATAACATTTTCGGTGACTTCGGACATGCTTACTTACACAATACGGAGCGTCTGCCGACTGCATCTGTTGATGGCTATCCTTCGGACTTTAGTTCCAAGATGTCATATTTCGGTCGTGTAAACTATGACTATAATGAAACTTACATGATTTCTGCCATTATTCGCGCCGACGGTTCTTCCAAATTTGCCAAAGGCAAGCAATGGGGGTATTTCCCTTCATTCTCTGCAGGTTGGGTTGTCTCTAATGAAGCATTTATGAAGAATACAAGCAGCTGGCTCGATTTTTTGAAGATTCGTGCAGGTTGGGGACAAAACGGTAATGACAATATTCCTAATTCAAGCTGGCGTGCCGGTTATGAATTTGGTGATTATGGACTTTATTCGTTTGGTAACTCTAAAGATTCCGGAACCATTGGTGCTTATCCTAACCGTTTGGCCAATCCGGACCTTACTTGGGAAACTTCAGAGCAAACCAACATCGGTTTTGATGCCCGTTTCCTCAGTGGTCGTTTGAATTTTACTTTCGACTGGTACAATAAGGAGACAAAAGATTTGCTGATTGCTGTTGAAACAAATGCTGTAACAGGTTTTGAAAGCCAGTATCAGAATGCTGGTTCAGTGAAAAATACCGGTGTCGAGTTGTCTTTAGGATGGAATGACAATGTTGGCAAAGACTTTAAGTATGGTGTCAATGTCAATATGGCTTATAACAAGAATGAGGTGACCGAAGTAAACAATGCTAATCATCTGATTGAGGGTGGTGGCGATTTACTTGCCCAAAATACCGGTAAATTTGTCCGTATGGAAGAGGGTCATCCCATTGGCTATTTTTATGGCTACAAGACAGAAGGTGTAATACAGAATCAGGCTGACCTCCAGTCTTATATTGATAAGAATTGTAAAGGTGACGCTGCAAACTCACTGCAGGGTAAAAATCTTAAGCCGGGTGATCTGAAGTTTGTAGATGTAACTGGAGATGGTGTAATCAATGCTGAAGATAAAACTGACCTTGGTAATCCGCATCCGGATGTAACGATGGGACTTAGCTTGAATGCTGAGTATAAAGGATTTGATATTTCAGTTACCACTTATGGTGCATTTGGTGCGCAAGTGGCACGTTCTTGGCGTAAGTTTACCGACGGTCAGTATGAAAACTACACGACTGAGGTTTATGATTATTGGCATGGCGAGGGTACATCTAATAAATATCCACTCCTTGCTCCAGGTAACTCAGGAGCCAACTGGCAGCAGATTTCCGATATTTATATTGAAAACGCAAATTACTTCCGTATTCAGAATCTGACTATTGGTTATGATTTCAAGAGGATTTGGAAGAGTTGTCCGTTCCAGCAACTGCGTATTTATGCTGCAGCTCAAAACCTTTTCACTTTTACAAGTTATAAGGGTATGGATCCTGAAAATGGTATGGCACTTGATAGTACGAATGAACCCTGGGTGACGGGTGTAGATGTAGGTAACTATCCTCAACCTCGTACGTATATGGTAGGTGTTAATGTTAAATTCTAAACTTAGATACACAATGAAAAAAATAGCATATTTAATTGGTGCAGCTCTGATGATTGCAGGAACATTTGCTTCTTGTGACCTGGATTCGGAGAGCTTGACAGAGAAGGATACTACCAACTTTCCTCAAACGGCTGATGATGCCAATCAGGCTCTTGCTGCCGTATATCAGAATTTGAATTCAATCAATGCATATTCCCAAGAGTCATTTCACTATTATGCCTTGCTGGCAAGTGATGATATGCTTGGCGGCGGTGGAGCAAATGATAAGCTGATGCAAGCTATGGATTTTATCTGCAACTACAATGTCAATATGACAGAGAACTTTTGGAAAATCCGCTATCAAGGTATTAACCGTGCCAACACTTTGCTGGAAGCTCTTGAGGGGATAGAGATGGAAGCGGATGTTAAAGCGCAGGCTGAAGGTGAGGCAAAGTTTCTCCGTGCTTTCTACTATTATGAACTGGCTTCTATGTATGGACGTGTTCCATTGGTGATTACTGCAGTTAAACCAGATGATACTACGCCTCCGTCGGCTGCAGGTTTGTGGGGGCAGATTCTCCAGGACCTTCGTGATGCAGCTCAAAACATGCCGGCTACTCGTAAGAGCGATGGCCATGTGGATAAGTATACTGCAGAAGCTATGTTGGGACGTGCCTGGTTGTTCTATACCGGAATGTATTGTAATGGTGAGGAACTGACAGATTTGGTGAGTACCAATTATAGCCCTTTGACGTCAGTAGCCCTTCCTGATGGTAGTACGTTGACCAAGCAGGATGTTATTGGTTATATTGATGATTGTGTTAATAACTCTGGCTATAGCCTCGTTTCTGATTTCCGTAATCTTTGGGCTTACACCAATAGATGTACAGTGGAAGACTATCCCGCTACTGCCGGACAAGGCTTGAAATGGGTGGAAGACGATGCTGCTGTTAATCCGGAATCTATGTTTGCCATCAAGTTCAATAAGTTGGCAAGTTGGAGTACTACAATTGGTTATGGTAATGGTTATGCGTTGCATTTTGGTATACGTGGTGGACAAGATTATGCTGCAACCTTCCCATTTGGACAAGGTTGGGGAGCCGGTCCTGTTGCTCCAAATCTTGTGAATGATTGGAAGGCGGCAGAAAGTGGAGATATGCGTTGTACAGCCAGTATTGAAAATGTAAAAGATATGCCTGCCTATACTTATGGTGGTGCAAGTTGGGCTGATTTTATTCAGGAAACCGATTATTATCAAAAGAAGATTGGCCCTGTTACTGCTAAATATACAGCTGGTGATGGTTCTGAGACTATTGCTCCGGTATTTGAATATGTGATGTATGGGGCAGACGGCTGGATTAATGATAACTTAATGCAGACGGGAAATATTCATGACTTGGTATTGATTCGTTTTGCAGATGTATTGCTGATGCAGTCTGAACTGAAAGAAGATGTTGCCGGTATCAACAGAGTGCGTGCACGTGCCAATCTAGCTCCTATTACTGCCTATTCGTTGGCTGCGTTACAGAACGAACGCCGTTGGGAGCTTGCATTCGAAGGTACACGCTGGAATGATATCCGTCGTTGGCACATAGCTGTCGCAGCACTTGAGAAACAGACGAATGTTTCTATTTATACGTCAGGTACTGCAACTAAGAATACTGCTCACAATGGCGGTTATGCAGCCCGTTATAATGCGACGGCTGGTTTCCAGAAGATTCCTGAAAATCAGGTAACTTTGAATGAGGGTATGGTACAGCAGAATGCTGGATGGGCAGATGCAAGCAGTGAATATACCGGATGGTAATAATAGAGTATAAATCTTAAAGAAAACAGAATATGAAAAAGATATTATTTGCAGTATCGCTGTTAGCCACACTTCTGGTTGCATGCGACCCCATCACGGATGAGGTCTCTGCGGACGGCAGTATTACGGCAGAAGAGTTAACTAATAGTTTTCAACTTGTACCTAAGAGTGAAGGGAATAATAATATAACAGTGGAACTTTCCACAGCCCGCTATATCAAAGTATATTCAGCAGAGAATGATGGGGTTGTTGCGGAAGGAACAAGTCAGAATATGAGTTTTCAGGTGGTTCCGCCGGCTCGTGAAGTAGGCTTTTATATCACCACCATCAACCATGATGGTACAGTTGTAAAATCGTCTACTAAATCTTTGAATGTAACGGAATTTACTGACCTGCCCGAAATCTATGATGCCATTTTTGGTGTAGACGGAGGATATGGTACAACTACTTGGACATGGGATGACAGCCAGACTCTTTATTGGGGTAATGCCGGATGGGGAAGTGGTAATAACGGTCCTTCTTGGTGGGGAGCTCCTGCTAGCGCCGATATTGATGAACAAGCTGCCGGAAAGGGATTGCCTATGGACGGTAAAGACGGTTGGTTCTCACTGAGCTTGACTGGTGTTAATACAAGTCGTGGTGAAACAGGAACAGTCAATGTCACTACAGATGTAGCAGTTGACGGTTGGGACATTGGTACAATGAAGTTTACCGGTACTATACCTTTGATGGGTGTATTGCCTAATGATGGTAATCAGCGTTGTTACACTTATCAGATATTGAAAGCAGATGGTGATCATCTGGTTTTGGCTGCTATGTCATCCAGCGGCTCAGAAGGTTGGTACTTCTGCTATAAGAAAATACCTAATAAGTAAGTTGGATTCAGGCACAGAATATTGTGCCTTGATAAGATACTTAACGTAAAACGATTGTCGTTCCTTTCGGACTTTGTTCCGTTTGTGACGTTTGGTAATTGTAAACACATTGACCAGGCTGTACAATTGTTTAATGGTTAAATCAGGAAAAGGCGGATCGTGAGATTCGCCTTTTTATATAAGAAGTTTGTTTGTCGTTTGGAGATGCTTGTTTTCTTGGCCTCTGAAAGAGTGTCTGTAATGACTTATTTCTTCTGACAATGTGTTTCTTGCTGAATATTAGTTATCTTTGTAAATGAATAAAATCATATCAATTTTATGAAATATACATCATACTCTTATTCTTCCGGTAGAGCAGAAGTGTCTGCGTTCATTACAGATGGCAGAGTGACAGAATATCACGTAATGATACATGCTACGAACCCGAGGCAGACCTATCGTGAGCAGATGAATGCCGTATTGGATACGTATGCCGCTTTACTGAAAAAAGAACTGTCCGGAGCCGTAGCGGTTTTCAAAAGATATTTCTTGAGTGATACCGCCAATCAGACGGAGCTGTTGCTTGCCGCTACGGCGGAAAGTTCCGATTGCGCTCTGTCTGTAGTGGAACAGCCTCCGCTGGATGGTACCAAGATTGCTTTGTGGGCATATCTACAGACCAATGTGCAGACAAAGGTCTTGCCGAATGGACTGTATGAAGTGACACTCGGCGCTTATCGTCAGCTCTGGATGGGAGGCAGCTTCAACCGTGCCGCCAATTCGGAATACCAGATGCGTCTTTTGCTCAACGACTATGCCATGCAACTGATGGAAGAAGGGTGTACCCTGGCCGACAACTGTCTGCGTACCTGGATATTTGTACAGAATGTGGATTGCAATTATGCCGGTGTAGTCAAGGCACGCAATGAGGTATTCGTTACTCAGAACTTGACGGAGAACACGCACTATATTGCCAGTACCGGTATCGGTGGACGTCATGCCGACCCGAAAGCATTGGTGATGCTTGACGCTTTTGCCGTAGCGGGATTAAAGCCCGGACAAATCAAATATCTCTATGCCCGCACACACTTGAATCCCACTTATGAGTATGGAGTCAGTTTCGAACGGGGAACGGCGGTGGATTACGACGACCGCCGGCAAGTACTCATTTCCGGTACGGCGAGTATCAACAACCGGGGGGAAGTGCTGTATGCCGGAGATGTACGTCGTCAGACAGAACGGATGTGGGAGAATGTGGAAGCTCTGCTGAAGGAGGCTGACTGCGGCTTTGGAGATGTGGGGCATATCATTGTCTATCTGCGTGATATTGCGGACTATGCTGTAGTGAAAGAGATGTTTGACAAGCGTTTTCCCGATATTCCGAGAGTTGTCACGTTGGCTCCCGTCTGTCGTCCGGGGTGGCTGGTGGAGATGGAGTGTATGGCGATGAAGAAAATCTCTGATTAAAAATATTATCTTTGGTTAATTGAATATTAGGCTGACAGTTGGTAAACGCTTACCTTTGTTGAAATTCTAATGTATAAGGATGAAAACACGTATCTTGTTTTTCTGTATCAGTTGCCTTCTTTGGGCAAGTTGTGAAAATTCCAGACAGAATTATGTGATTGAAGGAACGTTGCCGTCGGTGAAATACGACGGGGAATGGATATACCTCGTGCCGATGGAGAATGCGCCGGGGCGGGTGGATTCTGTAAAGATAACCAATGCCTCTTTTTCTTTTTCCGGACAAGGGGAGGAGATGAGGGTGTTGCGTCTGCGCCATCTGCTGCGTATCTACATCCAGGAACTGCTGGTGGTGACGGAGCCGGGAACCATACATGTGAAGGCCGACTCTGTCGGCTCGGTAACGGGCACTCCACAAAATGATGCCCTTCAGAAATGGAAAGAGGGGAGGGAAAAGACGCAAGAGGCTTACCATTTCATCCGGATGGGATTACGGAATGCCACCGGAAAAGATTCACTGCATCTGACACAGATACGTGACAGTCTAAGGATGCAGGAGCAGGAAACGAACTTTCTTTTCCTGAAAGAGCAGGGAAACAATACGTTGGGAATATTCATGCGGAAGATGCTGCGTGGCTCCTTGACGGAAGAACAACAAAAACTGTTGGATGAAAGCTTGCAGAAGGAAATACATTGAATGGGGAGCGGCAGGAATCGGCGCTTTGGCGTTGTTCCTTTTTTTCTTCCGGATATTGCCCTATCATCTGTTCCATCGGGAGCAGACACAGCTCTTTTTGCTTGCCACCGAACCATTGGCCGGGTATCTGCGGCATCCGGCGGCTCTGGCACGTCTGTCAGGAGATTTCCTCACTCAATTCTTTTATTACGAAGGGGGTGGTCCGGCCATAATGGCTGTCGTGCTGTTGCTTTGGGGAGTGGTGGTGTTTCGTTTGTTGGTTCCGTACATGGGACGTTGGGCGTGGGTTCCTACGGTGTTGGCGGTGGCTTGGGAGGCAGGAAGGCAATGCGGATTGAATTATCCGCTTTTCGGCACAATCGCTTTAACCGGTATCGGAGGTGTTTTGTTGTTGTGCCGTAGCTGCATGCGACGTTCGTGGAAGTCGGGCTTACCGGTAAGCATATTGGCGGTATTGTCCGGCTATTGGCTGTTTGGCTGTGGCGATTGGTCGTCACGATGGTACAATATGCCCGATTTAGGGCGGGAATATCTTTTGGCGTTGGATTCGGAAATGTATTTCGGCCGTTCGGAAAAAGTACGGAAACTGTTGGCGGAGAATGAATACCGCTCTCCGTTCACTGCCTATTATTATAATTTGCTGAATGCACAGCAGAACCGACTTCCCGACCGGCTGATGGATGGTTATCAACCGGCTTCGCAAGGGCTGTTTCTGCCCGTGGCTCCCCATTCTACCTACCTCACTATTTATGCAGCCAATGAAGTCTGGTTTGCGTTGGGAGATATGACGATGGCTGAACATGCTGCCATTCTGGGAATGATTTTTTCTCCGCATCATACCGGAGCAAGAGCTGTCAAGCGTTTGGCGGAAATCAACCTGGTGAACGGTGATGAGGCGGCGGCTATGAAATATCTTCGTCTCCTGCAAAAGACAATGTGTTACCGTGATTGGGCAGAACGGCGTATTCCCGGAAAACAGACGGCCGAAGTCTGCCAATGGCTGGAACGGAAGCGGTTGTTGTTGCCTGCAACGGATACTTTGCGTTCTTCTGCCGACATTCCGCTTTCACTTCGTCATCTGTTGCGTAACAATCCTGATAATACGTTGGCATGCGATTACCTTCTCTGCTTTGATTTGCTGAATAAGGATATTGGGGCTTTCGCCGGAGATTATCGGGAGTTTGCTGCAAAGAAGTTTCCTTCCAGATTGTATGCCGAAGGTTTACTTATCTATCTTGCCGGGAAAAAGGCTTCGTTGGATGAAGTGGAAAAATGGAATATACCGCCTCAAGTATTGGATGAATTTGGCGATTATACCCGACTGTACGAGGCGAATGGTGGTAATGGTGCCCCTTTGCAAGCCAAATACGGAAAAACATATTGGTTTTATTTCCACTATGCTACGATGAAAAAGGGGAAGTGATTTATGATGAACATAGATATGAAATATATACAAGTTGTTGTGGGGCTGTTACTGTGCTACTGCCTATATGCTTGCAGTCCCCGTCCGGAGTCTGTACAGCCTGCAGACCGGTTATTGGTGCTCTATCCGGAATATCAGGATGTAACCATTCCCTACAATGTGGCTCCTTTGAATTTCCTTGTGCGGAATGAAGGGGTGGATGCGGTATGCGTGAGTGTAAAGGGAGCATCGGACAGCTTGGAGATAAATGCGCGCGGGAACAAGGCGATATTCCCCTTGAAAGCTTGGCGTGCATTGCTTGAAGCGGAGAAGGAACATACTTTGGAAGTAACTGTTACTGCCCGTACCGACGGCCGCTGGCTGCGCTATCCTTCCTTTGCATGGCAGGTAGTGGCGGACAAGCTTGACGCCTATGTCAGTTACCGTCTGATAGAGCCCGGTTATGAGGTATGGAATACCTTGCAGATACGTGAACGTTGTATTGAGAATTTCGAAGAGCGTATTTTGGCGGATAACAGTCAGACAGACGGCAAGTGCATGAACTGTCATGTGCACGGAGGAAATAGTGGCAACCTTTCGATGTTCCATCTTCGGGGTGAGGGAGGGGGGACTGTCCTGAACCGTGACGGCAAGCTCCGTAAGCTTGCCTTGAAGAATGAACAGATGATATCTGCGGCTGTCTACGGGGATTTCCATCCTGACGGGCGGTATGGTGTGTTCTCGTCTAATGTGATTATTCCCATGTTCCATACGGAAAGTAACCGCCGTCTGGAAGTTTACGATACCGTCTCCGATTTGGCTGTCGCCGATTTTGACGGAAACCGGATGATTCTATCTCCGCTTACGGCGGATTCCACCGTATTGGAAACTTTTCCCACATTCTCTGCCGATGGGAAATGGATATATTACTGCTCAGCTCCGACTGTGCCATTGCCGGACAGCGTACAGCAATTACGCTATTCGCTTTGCCGCATTGCGTTCGATGCCAATCACGGCGCATGGGGTGACCGCGTGGATACCCTTTGGAATGCCCGGCTGGAGAAAGGCTCCGTGTGTCATCCGAAAGCTTCACCGGACGGCCGCTACCTGCTCTATACCGTTGCTGATTATGGAACATTCCCCATTTGGCACCGGGAGACGGAATTGCAGCTGATGGATTTGCAGACGGGTGCCATCGATTCCCTGCCAATGGTCAATTCCAACCGTTCGGACACTTATCACAGTTGGTCGTCAGGCAGCCGTTGGTTTGCCTTTGCCAGCAAGCGGGGTGACGGGCAGTACGGGCGGGTTTATTTTGCCTATCTGGATGCCGAAGGGAAGGCGCATAAGCCTTTTGTGCTACCCCAGTCGGACCCTGAAAAAGACGATTTGACATTGAAATCCTACAATATCCCCGATTTGTCGGCTACTCCCGTTCCTTTTGATGCTTCTTCCATCAAGCGGATAAACCGGCAACTGAAGGCTGAGGAATTCAAATGACAAGACATACAGAGAGTACCAAATTGTAAATAATAAATTGTAAATAGAAAATGTTATTATTTCTGAAAAAGACTTGGAAGATAGGGTTGTCGATACTTTTTGGCGTAGCGGTGCTTCTCTTTTGGGGAAGCGTATATCCGGCCCATATTTCCTATCAGGAGCAGTTCCAGCTTTTCTTGTTCGATGCCGACTACTGGTGGGAACGGATAGTGGTTCCCGGTGGGTTGGCCGATTATATCGCAGAGTATCTGACGCAGTTCTATTATCACGTGTGGGCGGGAGCTTGTATTCTGGCTTTTTTGTACGTGTTGTTGCAACGGTTGGTTTGGAAACTGGCGAAGGAGCAGGGTGCGGCTGATGTGTATTATCCGCTGAGTTTTCTGCCCATCATTGTCTTGTGGCATTTCATGGGTGATGAAAATGCGATGCTGTCATTGGCGGTGGCTCTGCTGTTAGCATTGTCTGCATCCTGCTGGTATGCAGATTTGAAAGGGAAGTGGCAGCGTGTGGCATACATTCTGATAGCCCTTCCGCTGCTTTACTGGACAGCGGGTGCGGCACACTTCATCTTTATGGGCTGGGTGATTGTACGCGAGTTCCGGTTGAATCTTAAAGGTAAGAATTTCTGGGGTGGTGTCGGAGTGTTCTGGGGTGTAGGATTGTGGGGTATCGGTTGTCCGCTATTGGCAAGCATGTGGGTACAATTCCCCATTTACCGTCTGATGGGGGGTATAGGATATTACCGTTTCCCGGCAGTGATTCCCTGGATAGAGATAGGGCTTGCCGTATTACTGGTTGTTCTCCCCTTCCTGCTGTCCGCTTTGCCCGCTTTGAAGAAGAAGCCGGTATTTTATGGAGTTCTGCAAGTGGTGGCGGTAACATTGTTCGGCTATTACTACGTGGCGGCCGGTTGCGATATGGATAAAGAGGAAGCGATGGAGTATGACCAGCTGGTACGTAATAAACAATGGCAGGAGATTATAGAAAAGGCAGAAGAGAAGTCACCGGTTTCACCTTTCGGCGTGACCTGCCTGAATCTTGCTTTGGGAAAGACGGGACAGATGGGCGACCGTATGTTCGAGTTTTACCAGAACGGGACGGAAGGGCTGCTGCCGGAGTTTCAGCGTGATTTTACTTCTCCGTTGCCCACCAGTGAGGCATACTATCATTTGGGTATGGTCAATACGGCACAGCGTTTCACTTTTGAGGCGATGGAGGCCATACCTAACTTCAACAAGAGTGGCCGTTGCTTCAAGCGTCTGGCAGAGACGAACCTGATAAACGGGCAATACGAAGTGGCAGCCAAGTACCTGCGTTTGTTGAGGAAGACAATCTTCTACAGGGATTGGGCAGAGGATGCCATGACCTATCTGTATAATGAGGAAAAAATCAATGCCCACAAGGAGTGGGGTTGGTTAAGGCAGATACGCTATACGGAAGACTTCTTGTTCAGCAGCCAGGAAACGGACATCATGCTGGGGCTGCTTTACCAGCACAACCACCGGAACCGGATGGCATTTGAGTATATGCTGGCCTATGTCCTGCAGCAACGTGATTTGGAACGTTTCATGAAGTACTATCCGCTGGGTAAGCATGCCGGCTACGACCATATTCCCCGCAGCTATCAAGAGGCGTTGATATATGTATGGACACAGACGCACAAGAACTTCCAGGGTATGCCGTGGAGCATTTCGCCCCAAGTGGTGCGGGATGTAACGGAATTTGCGCGGATATATACCTCGCAGCAGAATGCCCGGCAGATGTTGGAGGCGCGTTTCGGCAGTACATACTGGAATTATTTGCTACTAAGAAAGTAAAATGAAAAAGATGAAGAATATAGCTGTTTGCATAATGGCTGCATGGTGGTTTGCCGCTTGCGGCAATCCGGTGACTTCCCCGGAAAGGGTGGATGAATGGCCGGATATCTATCCCGACTATATCGGTGTGACTATTCCTGCAACCATTGCTCCTATGAATTTCAATTGTATTGGTGGAGCGTACGAACGTGTGGATGTGACCGTGACCGGAGGAAAGTCCGGAGAGATGCACGTAAATGATAAAATAGTATCATTTCCGCAAGATGCATGGCAAGAGCTTTTGGAGGAGAACAAGGGTGATAGCCTTCTGTTTACGGTATGTATCCGGAAAGACGGCGAGTGGAAACAGTACCGCTCTTTTCCCATGTATGTCAGTCCGTATCCTATAGATTATGGGGTGGTATACCGCAAGCTGGCTCCCGGATATGAAGTTTATAGCAAGATGGGCATTTATGAGCGTGACCTTGCTTCGTTCGAGGAGCGTCCCTTGCTGGAGAATACCATGGTGCCGGGCATGTGCCTGAATTGTCATGCTTTCAACAAAACAAATCCGGACCATCTGAGCCTGCATATCCGTGGAAAGAACGGAGGGACCTTGATGCAGATAGACGGGAAGCGCGAAATGCTGGATACGAAAACGGATTCCACTCTCTCTGCGGGGGTGTACCCTTATTGGCATCCAAACGGCAAATATATTGCCTATTCTGTCAACAATACGCGCCAGTCTTTCCATGCGGTGAAGGATGAGCGTGTGGAAGTGCTCGACTTGGAATCGGATGTACTGGTCTATCATCCCGAGACACATGAATTACTGCTCTCTCCCTTGCTTCAGAAGAAGGAAGTCTTCGAAACCTTTCCAGTATTTTCACCGGACGGACGCAAACTGTATTTCTGTACTGCGGAGGCCAAGCCGATACCGGCGGAATATAAGGAAATACGTTATAGCTTGTGTAGTATAGATTTCAATCCGGAAGACGGGACATTTGGCGAAAAGATAGATACGCTGGTCAATGCGGCAGCTATGAAGAAAAGCATCTCCTTCCCGAGGCCCTCGTACGATGGCGAGTATATCATGTTTACTTTGTCGGATTACGGGAATTTCTCAATTTGGCATAAAGAAGCCGATTTATGGCTGTTGGATTTGAAGGATGGCGGTATGCGTCCCATAAAGGAGGTGAACAGCGATGATACGGAAAGTTTCCATAACTGGAGCAGCAACTCCCGATGGTTTGTGTTCAGTAGCCGCAGGGGAGATGGGCTTTATACCCGTCTGTATCTGGCAAGTATGGATGAGAATGGGGTGGTGGGCAAGCCTTTCCTGCTTCCTCAGGAAAATCCTTGGGAGTATTACGACCGTCTGGTCTACTCGTACAATGTTCCCGATTTTACAAGCGAACCGGTGAAGCTGGAACGCCGGAAAGTGGAACGGGGAATTGTCTCGCGGAAGCGCGTTCCGGTGAAAGTTAGATGATACGTTTTTTATATTCTGCTTTTTAATACAGTAAAGGGATAAAATTGTATCATTTTCTCTTGGTGCAATCCGCTATCTTTGTGCCAGGAATTAGTGTTACCAATAACAATACCAGATTGAAAAACATGGATATGAGAAAAGTAAAATTTGCTATGATGATTCTGGCGGCAAGTCTGTTGACCGCCTGCGGTTCTTCCAAGAAAGAACAGAGTGTGAATGAAGAGACGGCTGCTGCGCGTACGCAGGAAACGGAGAACTTACTGGCTAACTTGAAAAAAATCCCTTCCAAAGGTATCATGCTCGGCCATCATGACGATACGGTATATGGTATCGGCTGGGAAGGTGAGGAAGGCCGTTCGGATGTGAAAAGCGTGTGTGGCGACTATCCGGCTGTTATCAGCTTTGATTTGGGAGAGCTGGAACTTGGGAATGCCGCCAATCTGGATAAGGTTCCCTTCGATAAAATCAGGAAAGAGATAATCAATCAGTATCAGCGGGGCGGCATGGTTTCGCTCAGTTGGCATGCGCGCAATCCCAAGACGGGCGGTGATGCCTGGGATGTATCGGATACGACGGTGGTGAAGTCCATCTTGCCTGGTGGCGAGAATCACCAGAAATTTGCCGGCTGGTTGGGAGGAGTGGCCGATTTCCTTCATTCGTTGAAGACGGCGGACGGCGTGAAGATACCCGTACTTTTCCGTCCCTGGCACGAACACAGCGGCAGCTGGTTCTGGTGGGGCGAAAAACTGTGTACCCCTGAAGAGTATAAGGCATTGTGGCACATGACAGTGGATACTCTGCAGGCCAAAGGAGTGGACAATGCACTTTATGCTTACTCTCCGGGCACGGAACCCAAGGACACGACGGAATATTTGAAGAAGTATCCGGGCGATGAGTTGATAGACGTTATCGGTTTCGATACCTATCAGTTCGATCGGGATGCCTATCTTGCCGGGATGGATAGGGCACTTTCCATTATCGACAGTGTAGGGAAAGCACACAATAAGGTGATTGCTGTGACCGAAACCGGTTACGAAGGAATTCCCGATGCCAAATGGTGGACTGGTACTCTGCTGCCTGCGTTGGAGAAATATCCGCTTGCCTATGTGCTGGTGTGGCGCAATGCCCGTGAAAAGGTGACCCATTACTATGCCCCCTATCCGGGACAGACATCTGCGGAGGATTTAGTGGAGTTCTATAACAATCCCAAGACGCTGTTTGCAGCTGATGTAAATCTGTATCAATAAACAAACAATCAATATAACAGACATGGAAGCTTTTAAAGAAAAGGTAGAGAGGCTCTTTCAGAGACACGAAGAGTTGATTACGAGAAAGAATGTGGCCGTGGAAGACGGCAATGGCATATTCACCCGCTATAAATATCCAGTAGTGACGGCTGCTCATACACCTGTATTCTGGCGGTATGATTTGGATGAGAAGTCCAACCCGTACCTGATGGAACGTATCGGTATGAATGCGACCATGAATTCGGGGGCCATTAAGTGGAATGGCAAGTATCTGATGGTGGTACGTGTAGAGGGCGCTGACCGTAAGTCGTTCTTTGCCGTAGCCGAGAGTCCCAACGGCATTGATAATTTCCGGTTCTGGGATTATCCCATCACCATGCCCGAAGACGCGATTCCGGCAACGAATGTATACGACATGCGCCTCACGGCTCATGAGGACGGCTGGATTTACGGTATCTTCTGCGCCGAACGCCACGACGACAATGCGCCTGCCGGTGATTTGTCCTCGGCTACGGCTACAGCTGCCATTGCCCGCACCAAGGATTTAAAGAACTGGGAACGCCTGCCCGACCTGAAGACCAAGAGCCAGCAACGCAACGTAGTGCTGCACCCGGAGTTTGTAGATGGCAAATATGCCCTCTATACCCGTCCGCAGGATGGCTTTATTGATGCCGGCAGCGGTGGTGGTATCGGCTGGGCGCTGGTGGACGACATAACCCATGCTGAGGTGAAGGAAGAGAAGATTATCGACCAGCGCTACTATCACACCATCAAGGAGGTGAAGAATGGTGAAGGTCCGCATCCCATCAAGACTCCGAAAGGATGGTTGCATCTGGCTCATGGTGTCCGCGGTTGTGCCGCCGGATTGCGTTATGTGCTCTATATGTACATGACTTCCCTGGAAGACCCGACGAAACTGATTGCCACTCCCGGTGGGGCCTTTATGGTACCCGAGGGTGAGGAGCGTATAGGTGACGTAAGCAATGTACTTTTCACCAACGGCTGGATTGCCGACGAAGACGGAACAGTATTCATCTACTACGCTTCTTCCGACACGCGGATGCATGTGGCTACCTCTACCATTGATAAGCTGGTGGACTATTGCATGAATACGCCTGCTGACGGCTTGTCTTCATCAGCTTCGGTAGAAACGTTGAAGAAGCTGATAGACAAGAATTTGCAGATAATGAAATAATAAAAATACAACATACTATGGCAACACTAAAAGAGAAAATCGGTTATGGTTTCGGGGATATGTCTTCCTCTATGTTCTGGAAAATATTCTCCTATTACTTACCGTTCTTCTATTCGAATATTTTTGGCTTGAGCTTGGCTGATGCAGGATTGCTGATGCTGGTGACACGTATTTGGGATGCAGTGTCCGATCCGATGATGGGAGTCATTGCAGACCGTACTCATACGCGTTGGGGTAAATACCGTCCTTATTTGTTGTGGATTGCAGCTCCTTTTGCCATTGCCGGGATTTTACTTTTTACAACGCCCGACATGGGGACAACGGGTAAGCTGGTATGGGCTTATGTCACTTACATCCTGATGATGACGGTATATACGGCAATCAATGTACCATACGGGGCTATGTTGGGAGTAATGACTGATGATTCGAACACAAAAACGGTTTTCTCTTCTTACCGTATGTTTTTTGCATACGGAGGTAGTTTTATCGCTTTGGGAGCATGGGAGCCATTGTGTAATTGGTTTAAATCAATGGACTATAGCAATGCTTCCAGTTGGCAATATGCCATGGTATGCATTGCCACGCTCTGCTTTTTGGGTTTTCTGTTTTGCTTTAGCATGACGCGCGAGCATGTCAAGAGTGTGGCGTCCGAATCCATCGGTAAGGATGTGAAGTCACTGGTGCGCAATTCGCCTTGGTGGATATTGAATGGTGCGGCGTTGTTGTCGAATTTCTTCAATACGGTACGCGGAGCTACTGCCGCCTACTTCTTCAAGGACTATATCAGTGCCAATGCATTCCTCGATTTCGGGGTGTTCAATCTGGTATTGTATGCCGGCTTGTTCCTGATGGTGGGTGAAGTGTGTAATATGATTGGTGTGGCGCTGGCTGTGCCTCTGTCCATGAAGTTTGGAAAGAAGTCCACTTATATCATTTCGCTCGTGTGCCTGGTAGTGCTCAGCGTGCTCTTCTTCTTTGTGCCGAATGACGGGCTGGGATGGTGGCTGATGATGATTTTCCAGGTGCTTATCTCCATCTGCACCGGTATCGTATCTCCGTTGATTTGGAGCATGTATGCGGATGTGGCGGACTATGCCGAGCAAAAGGATGGCACATCCTCTACGGGGCTGATATTCTCTTCCGGTTCTATGGCGCAGAAGTTTGGCGGTGCATTTGCAGGCTGGGCAGTAATGGCACTGTTGGCATTCTTCGGTTACAATACCGCAGAGAATGCCGTGCAGACTCCCGAGGCGCTGGATGGCTTGAAGTATCTGATGAGCTTTATTCCTGCTGCGATAGCCGCACTTTCCATCGTTGTCGTATTCATCTATCCATTGAATAAGACGCGTATGGCAGCCATCAATGCAGACCTGAAAGAGCGCCGTGAGAACCTTTAGCAGAATAACTCATAACTTATAACTCATAACTCAAAAACTTGTGGATATCAAGAAGATGAAACAGGAGATGGAAGAGGAGCTGGTTTCCAATATCCTCCCCTTCTGGATAAATAGAATGACGGATGAAGTGAACGGCGGTTTCTACGGCCGTATCACGGGCCGGGAGGAGGTGAAGCCCGAAGCAGAAAAGGGGGCAATCCTGAACGCCCGCATCTTGTGGACCTTCTCGGCTGCATACCGCTTGCTGAAGAGGCCGGAGTATCTGGAAACGGCTACGCGTGCCAAACGTACTCTTATCGACCGTTTCTATGACAATGAATTTGGTGGAGTTTACTGGTCTCTCGACTATAAAGGCAATCCGCTCGATACCAAGAAGCAGATTTATGCTTTGGGGTTCGCCATCTACGGGCTGAGTGAATATGCTCGTGCCACGGGCGATGATGAAGCGCTGGCATATGCCATCCGCTTGTTCGAGACCATCGAAGAGCATAGCTTCGACCCCGTGAAAAACGGTTATTGCGAAGCCTTGACCCGCGAATGGGGAGAAATAGCCGACATGCGCCTCAGCGCCAAGGATGAGAACGAGCGCAAGACGATGAATACCCATCTGCATATTCTGGAACCTTATACCAATCTTTTCCGCGTGTGGAAGGATACCCGTCTGGAGAGGCAACTGCGCAATTTGATAGGCCTTTTCACGGAACGGATTCTGAATATCAAGACCGGTCATCTGGAATTGTTCTTCAATGATGATTGGGTTAGTAAATACCGCATTGTCTCCTATGGGCACGACATCGAAGCCTCCTGGTTGATACACGAGGCTGCCCTTGTTCTGGGCGATAAGGACCTCCTGGAGAAAGTGGAACCACTTGTAGAATACATCGCTGCCGCTGCCGATGAAGGATTGACGCCCGACGGCAGCATGATATACGAGACTTTTCTGGATAAAGGAAAGACCGATACTGACCGCCACTGGTGGGTGCAGGCCGAGAACGTAGTGGGACATGCCAACCTCTACCAGCACTTTGATGACGAAGTGGCCATGCAGAAGGCTCTCCGATGTTGGGACTTCATCAAGCAGCATCTGGTAGACTACAAGTACGGAGAATGGCATTGGAGCGTGCGTGCCGACGGCACGGTGAACACCGATGATGACAAGGCGGGATTCTGGAAATGTCCGTATCACAACGGACGTATGTGCATGGAAATTATTGAACGTTTTTCATAGGTTTTCTATCATAAGAAGATGAATAGATTGATGGTTTTGGGGATTCTTGTCTGGATGGGGATTGCGCTGCATGCGCAATCTCTTTATCCGGACTTCAGCAAGCTGAACTTCGGGTGCGATGGAAACAGCATTACCGCAGGCGAACAATGGTCTAAGACTGTAGTGGATAAACTCGGATTCGCTACACATCACAACGTGGCGGTCGGTTCTGCCACATGGGCATGCCATCCCGATACTCAGGATTATGGCAGCGAAGCTTTTGCCGGCATCTCCGGCGGTTGGCAGGTTACGGAGGATAAGCATGAGTTACAGATGCGGCACAACAACGTGTCAAAGGTGCATATCCAGAAGTTCATAGCCGAAGTGGAAAGTGGCGCTTACCCTGCGCCCGATGTCTTTGTGTTCTCTATGGGAACGAATGACCGTAACTTGGGTAGTGCCGAAGAGGCCCTTAAAGGGAAGACGCTCGATGAAGTAGATGTCAACACCATGGCGGGCGGTGCCCGTTGGTCCATTCAGACCATTCTGGAGCATTATCCCCAATGCCGCGTATTCGTGTGCACGCCGATTCAGACCGGCAACCCCGAACACAATGCACTGAATCTGCAGAAGATTGCCATCTTGCGTGAGTTGTGCCGGGCGCTTTCCGTGCAGCTGATAGACTGTTACTCCAACTGTGGTATCACCGAAAAGTTTGAGCAGCCTTCCGGTAGCGGGCGCTATCTGCGCGACGGGTTGCATCCCGACAAACCGGGGCAGGAGCTGATGGGCCGTTACATCGCGAAGGAGATACGGAACCATTTCTTTTAGTTCCGTTCTGCATATTCCGGTTGGAATAACTTATCATTTAGGGCTTGTAAAGCCCTTTTTTTGTCTGTATTCTTAATGACGAATGCCACGTCATTATTGCTGCTGCCATATGAAATCATCCGTAGGGGGATGTCCTTTAGCGCCTCCATAATCTTTGCCTCAAACCCGGCATATTCCCATTGCATGTTGCCCACCACGGAGACGATGGTCATGCGGTCTTCTACCAATACATGGGCATATTGGCGTAGTTCGGAGATGATATTCGATAAACGAGTGCAGTCGTCTATAGCCACAGATACGTCCAGATTGGAGGATACCAGCAGGCAGAGGGGGGTACGGTACTTGGCAAAAATGTCGAAAATCTTGCTGATGAACAGATAGGGACACAGATTATGGTTCGATTCGAACTTTATGTATATGATGTGGTCCTTGGCGGCTATGGCCTTGATGATATTGTCGTCCTGCAGGTTGGAAATCAACGTGCCTTCTGCCGACGGTTCCATAGAGTTAAGCAGCCGGACGGGAATATTCCTTAGGCGTGCCGGGGCGATACAGAAGGGATGCAGTATCTTGGCACCATAGAAGGCCAGTTGTTCGGCTTCGTTGAAGCTGAGGCGTTTCACGGGGCGGGTACCTGACACCTCGCGCGGATCATTGTTGTGCATGCCATCTATGTCCGTCCATATTTGTATCTCGTCTGCTTGGAGGGCGGTGCCAATGAGGGAAGCGGTGTAATCACTGCCGCCGCGTTTCAGGTTGTCTGTTTCGTTATAGGCATTCTTGCAGATGAAACCCTGAGTGATGAAGAGATTGGTGCCGGGATGGCAGGCAAGCTGCTCTCGGAGTTTCTGTTCTATATATTCCAAGTCGGGTTCGTTGTCGGGGCCGATACGCATGAAGTCGAATGCACAAAGCAGTACATTGGGAACTTTCAGCTCGCGCAGGTAGAAGTGCATTAGGGCGGTACTGATAAGTTCGCCTTGTGCCAGCACTTCCTTCTCTTCGACAGAGGTGAAGGAATCTTTGGTAAATTTCCATAGTTGCTGGAAGCGGTCGAGGATATAATCTATTGCTTCCCGTTTCAGTTTCTCGTCGGTCAGCAACCCATTGGCAAATTCGATGAATTGGAATTCCAGCCGGGTGATACGGTCGTGAGCTTGTTCTATTTCACGGTTGAACAAGTTGGCGGCAATCTCCTCCAGATGGTTGGTGGTGCCTGCAGTGGCAGACAGTACCACAATCTTGGGTGTTGCATCTTTAATGAGTGTTGCTACATGTTTCATTCTCTCTACGGTGCCGACGGAAGTTCCGCCGAATTTACAAACTTTCATTTCTTGTTTCTTTTTTAACAGTTTCATAATTGCATTCATCCGGATGTTCTTCCTTCCGACTTTTCATTTCAGGTGGCCTCTTTCCAAAATGGAAGGGGGAGGCATGAGGGGCTTTCACTGGGACTAGGCCTGCATAATGCCGCTGTGGCATTGCTGTGGTGAGATATTCATATCCCGGTTGGTGGCAGGCTCTTGCCCCTTCACCTATAAAAGTTCAAAAGATATGCCGTTGGTATTTGGGAAAAGCTTATATTTGCACACCCTGTTTTTTACCGTTATCAGTTTAAAAACTTATCGAATAGATATGAGTAAGATTCTAATCATTGATGATGAGGTACAAATCCGTACCCTTCTGACACGGATGATGGAGTTGGAGGGATATGACGTCTGTCAGGCTGGTGATTGCAGGGCTGCCCTGAAGCAACTGGAACTCCAAAATCCCGATGTAGTTTTGTGTGATGTGTTTCTGCCCGATGGAAATGGGGTAGACCTGGTGTTGGCTATCAAGAAGGCGGCACCCAATGTGGAAGTTATTCTGCTGACAGCGCACGGCAATATTCCCGATGGGGTGCAGGCCATCAAGAACGGTGCTTTCGACTACATCACCAAGGGAGACGATAATAACAAGATTATTCCTCTGATAAGCCGTGCTGTAGAGAAAGCGCGTATGAATGTGCGGTTGGAAAAACTGGAGAAGAAGGTGGGACAGACGTACTCTTTTGATTCTATCCTGGGAGAATCCAAAGTCCTGAAGGATGCTGTTTCATTAGCTCAGAAGGTGTCAGGGACTGATGTTCCTGTACTGTTGACTGGAGAAACGGGCACGGGTAAGGAGGTATTTGCCCAGGCCATCCATTACAGTAGTAAGCGTGCACGGCAGAATTTTGTAGCGGTTAACTGTTCTTCGTTCAGCAAGGAGTTGCTGGAAAGTGAAATGTTCGGTCATAAAGCCGGTTCGTTTACCGGCGCATTGAAGGATAAGAAGGGACTGTTCGAGGAAGCGAATAATGGGACTATTTTTTTGGATGAAATCGGTGAGATGGCGTTTGAACTGCAAGCCAAGTTGCTGCGTATTCTTGAAACCGGTGAGTATATTAAGATAGGTGATACGAAACCTACCCGTGTCAATGTCCGCATCATTGCCGCTACGAACCGCAACTTGTCCCAGGAGATTGTTGCCGGACGTTTCCGCGAGGATTTGTTTTATAGATTAAGCGTATTTCAGATACATCTGCCGCCATTGCGCGAACGTGCAGGTGATATCCGGCTGTTGGCGAAGGCTTTTATAAAGAGTTTTGCGGAACAGCTGGCGCGTCCGGTGGTTGAAATAGCTCCCGCATTTCTTGAAGCATTGGACTCCCAACCGTGGAAGGGAAATATTCGTGAATTACGTAACGTGATAGAACGCAGTATGATTGTTTGCGAGAGCGGATATCTGGACATTGCTGATTTGCCGTTTGATATTCAGAATGCCCATTATGAACACTCCAATGATTCAAGTCCCGGCAGTTTTGAACTTTCAGCTATGGAACGCCGGCACATTGCCCGTGTACTGGAGTATACAAAGGGGAATAAGACAGAAGCAGCCCGGTTATTGAAAATAGGTTTGACGACGTTGTATCGGAAGATTGAGGAATACAAGATCTCAGATCTATAATAGGGGGCTCAGTATACGACTGAGGTACCTTCGATATAGGACCGTGGCAAGATTATTCTTGAAACAGGCTTAGAAGCAGAAAGTGCCTATGGGCTAAAACATATCAAAACAGGTTGCACCTTTTCATTTTGAAAGGGTGCAACCTGTTTCTTTTTATACTTGTTTAGTATGTATTCTGTTGATAATTAATGGTGTATGGTATATGCGCTCTTTTTGGCACATATTTGGCACATTCCTGGCAGACAAAAATATGTAGTAACATTTTAAAAGGTAAAAACATGGGAATAACAGTATCATTTATTTTTTGCCTATTGAGCGGTTTGTTCGCCTTTTGGCTTTTCTGGAAATGCGTAGATTGGTTTGAGAAGATTTAAAAGAGAGAATTATGTACACAGCTTTATTTGTATTAGGTATTGTAATGTTCGGGTATCTGACTTATGTGCTGATAAGACCCGAAAAGTTTTAATGAATGGAGAGTGGAGAAATGAACACTGAAATTTTAGGTGTAGCCTTGCAGATTGTTCTGCTGATTGTGATATCCTATCCTCTGGGAAAGTATATTGCCAAGGTTTACAAAGGCGAAAAGACATGGTCGGATTTCATGAAGCCGGTCGAGAGATTGATTTATAAAGTGGCCGGAGTCAATCCGGAGGAAGAGATGAACTGGAAACAGTTCTTGAAAGCCCTGCTGATTCTGAATGCCTTTTGGTTTGTATGGGGCATGGTGCTACTCTGTACACAGCAGTGGTTGCCGTTAAATCCGGATGGAAACGCTAACCAGACACCGGACCTGGCATTCAATACATGTATCAGTTTTATGGTGAACTGTAATTTGCAGCATTATTCCGGTGAAAGCGGACTGACATATTTTACACAGTTGTTCGTCATTATGTTGTTCCAATTCATTACCGCCGCTACCGGTATGGCAGCTATGGCAGGTATCATGAAGGGTATGGCTGCTAAATCGACGAAGACTATCGGTAACTTCTGGAAGTTCTTGGTTTTGAGCTGTACACGTGTATTATTACCGCTTTCGTTGATTGTGGGCTTCATCCTCATTCTACAAGGTACTCCGATGGGATTTGATGGTAAGCTGGAAGTTCAGACGATGGAAGGACAAACCCAGTTGGTTTCACAAGGTCCTACGGCAGCGATTGTTCCTATCAAGCAATTGGGTACGAACGGTGGCGGTTACTTTGGATGTAACTCTTCACATCCGTTGGAAAATCCTACTTACTTGACAGATATTGCAGAATGTTGGTCTATCCTAATTATACCAATGTCTATGGTGATTGCACTCGGCTTTTACATCAAACGTAAGAAGATGGCTTACTCTATCTATAGCGTAATGCTTTTTGCTTTTCTTGTCGGTGTTTGCATCAATGTTTCGCAGGAGATGGGAGGTAATCCGCGCATTGATGAGATGGGAATTGCCCAAGACAATGGAGCAATGGAAGGTAAAGAAGTCCGTTTAGGGTCTGCTGCTACTGCTCTTTGGAGTATTGTGACTACAGTTACTTCCAATGGCTCTGTGAATGGTATGCATGATTCAACGATGCCTCTTTCCGGTATGATGGAAATGCTGAACATGCAGATTAATACGTGGTTTGGAGGTGTGGGTGTAGGTTTCATGAACTATTATACATTCATCATTATCGCCGTATTCATCAGTGGACTGATGGTGGGACGTACTCCGGAATTTCTCGGTAAGAAGGTAGAGGCGCGTGAAATGAAGATTGCTACCATTGTGGCACTGCTTCATCCGCTTATCATCTTGGGCGGTGTGGCACTTTCTTGCTTTTTGTTCGCTCATTATCCTGAATTTGTGGCAGGTGAGGGCGGCTGGTTGAATAATCCCAGTTTCCACGGACTGAGTGAGCAGCTTTATGAATATACTTCGGCTGCGGCCAATAATGGTTCTGGCTTCGAAGGATTGGGCGACAATACTTACTTCTGGAACTATACTACCGGCTGGACGCTGATTTTAGGACGTTTCCTGCCTATCGTAGGTCAGGTAGCCATTGCTGGTCTGTTGGCCGGAAAGAAATATGTTCCGGAGAGTGCCGGTACGCTGAAGACAGATACAGTAACTTTCGGTGTGATGACTTTTGCCGTTATCTTTATTGTGGCTGCCTTGTCATTCTTCCCGGCACATGCATTGAGTACGATTGCTGAACATTTCAGTTTGTAATAGTAGTTTGTAAAAAGTAATTTCATAGGTATGAAAGATAATAAATCAGCTTCTCTGTTTCAGAAGGAGCAAGTAATGGAAAGTTTGAAGCAATCATTCGTGAAGCTAAATCCACGGGTGATGATAAAGAATCCGATTATGTTTACGGTGGAAGTCGTAACGGTTGTCATGCTGATTGTCTGTTTCCTTTCATTGGGTACTTCGGAATATGGAGCATTCGGATATAATTTATTGGTATTCATCATCTTGTTTGTGACGTTACTGTTTGCTAATTTTGCTGAAGCCATCGCTGAAGCTCGTGGTAAGGCCCAAGCTGACAGTTTGCGTAAAACCCGTGAAGAGACTCCTGCTAAAGTGTTGGTTGATGGTAAAATCCATACCGTTAGCAGTTCACGTTTGAAGAAAGGTGACTATTTTATTTGTGAAGCAGGAGATACGATTCCTGCCGACGGTGAGATTGTGGAAGGTTTGGCCTCCATTGACGAAAGTGCCATTACCGGTGAATCTGCTCCGGTTATCCGTGAGGCCGGTGGTGACAAGAGTTCCGTAACTGGTGGTACAAAAGTTCTTTCTGATAAAATCAAGGTATTGGTGACGCAGCAACCGGGTGAGAGCTTTCTTGACAAGATGATTGCTTTGGTAGAAGGCGCTACTCGCCAGAAGACTCCGAACGAAATAGCATTGACTATTCTTCTGGCTGGTTTCACTTTGGTATTCGTTATTGTATGTGTAACATTGATTCCTATGGCTGATTATACGAATATTGACCATCCGGGAACTTATATCTCCATTGCAGCCATCATATCTTTGTTTGTCTGCTTGATACCGACTACTATCGGCGGACTGCTTTCTGCCATCGGCATTGCTGGGATGGACCGTGCTTTGCGCGCTAATGTAATTACAAAATCCGGTAAGGCGGTAGAAACAGCCGGTGACATTGATACCTTGTTGCTAGACAAGACTGGCACCATTACAATCGGTAACCGTAAAGCTACTAAGTTTCATTCGGCTTCGGGTGTTGACGAGAATTTGTTCGTAGAGGCTTGCTTGTTGTCCTCACTTTCTGACGAGACTCCGGAGGGTAAGTCTATCATTGAACTGGGACGTGAAAACGGTCATCGTATGCGTGATTTGAATACTACCGGTGCTCATATGATTAAGTTTACAGCCGAAACAAAATGTTCGGGTGTGGATTTGCAGGATGGTACTCAGATACGTAAAGGCGCATTCGACGCTATTCGCAAGATTGTGGAAAATGCCGGAAACAAGTTCCCGAAAGAGATTGAAGAGGTGATTGCTGTAATTACCAGCAACGGTGGAACTCCGCTGGTGGTATGTGTCAATCAGAAAGTTACTGGGGTAATTGAGTTGCAGGATATTATCAAACCGGGCATTCAGGAACGTTTTGAACGTCTTCGCAGGATGGGTGTGAAAACTGTGATGGTGACCGGTGACAACCCTTTGACAGCCAAATATATTGCAGAGAAAGCTGGAGTAGATGATTTCATTGCTGAAGCCAAGCCGGAAGACAAGATGGAATATATCAAAAAAGAACAGCAGGCCGGTAAGCTGGTGGCTATGATGGGTGACGGTACAAACGACGCTCCCGCCCTTGCACAAGCTAATGTGGGTGTGGCAATGAACAGCGGTACGCAGGCAGCCAAAGAAGCTGGTAACATGGTGGACCTTGACAACGATCCGACGAAGCTGATTGAAATTGTGGAGATTGGTAAACAGTTGTTAATGACACGCGGTACGTTGACTACCTTCTCCATTGCGAACGACGTTGCCAAGTACTTTGCTATTATCCCTGCTTTGTTTATGGTAGCCATCCCTCAGTTGGCTCCTCTGAACATTATGGGACTGCATAGCCCTGAAACGGCCATTCTTTCGGCTGTCATATTCAACGCTATCATTATTCCTATCTTGATTCCGTTGGCTTTGAAAGGTGTTCAGTATAAGCCGATCGGTGCCAGTGCGCTACTTCGTCGCAATCTGTTGATTTATGGTGTGGGTGGCGTCATTGCTCCGTTTGTCGGTATCAAACTGATAGATATGATAGTTAGTCTGTTTTTTTTAAACTTGGATAAAATGAAAACTCTTTGGAAATCATTTAAAATAACAATTGCATTTTGCATATTTTTCTCTCTGTTCTATATCCTTGTCTTGTGGATATTTGCACAGTTCGCCGGTCCCAACAAGGGAAATGCAGAGGTGGCAACACTCAATGGTAAAGTGGTAGGTGCAGCCAATGTAGGCCAGATGTTTACGCAAGATATTTATTTCTGGGGACGCCCATCTGCGGGTAATTATACAGCCGATGCTTCGGGTGGTAGTAACAAGGGACCTACGAACGATGAATACCTGGCAGAAGTGGAAGCCCGTATCGATACTTTTCTGGTACATCATCCTTATCTGAGCCGCAAGGATGTGCCTGCTGAAATGGTAACCGCCAGTGGTTCCGGTCTAGACCCACATATCACACCTGCTTGTGCTTATGTACAAGTGAAGCGTGTGGCTCAGGCACGTGGCATGAACGAGGCTGAAGTGAAAGCCATTGTAGACAAGAACATCAGCAAACCCTTTTTGGGGGTGTTTGGTACGGAAACTGTCAATGTGCTGGAACTGAACATTGCATTAGAAGAAGCCGATCAGAATAAATAATTTTTTAGTTGTGTTTGTCATGTGTTATGGGCAGGAGCGGAAGTATTTCTGTTCAGGCAGCGAAAGACTGTCATTTTACAGGGGGAGCCGAAACTTCCTTCCTGCCTTTCAACGATTGATTAGTAATGGTAAATAAATAGTTGGATATGAAAAGTTTAAAAATATCAATTCTAGTTTTTGCGAGTATGGTAGCTGCTTGTTTTATGGGAACCGGCAAAGTGCAAGCTCAGGAATTTACAATACAAGGTGATTTAGTCAGTTCTTATGTTTGGCGCGGCTTTTACCAGACGGGAGTCAGTTTTCAGCCCACTTTGGGTTTTGGGGTCGGTGATTTTTCTTTGACGGCATGGGGCTCTACCGATTTTGACGGAGTTTCTTCAGGAGAAGGGGCTGCGGCTAAGGAGATTGATTTGACGGCTGCCTATGCTTTGGGAGAATCAGGTCTAACTTTTTCTGTTGCCAGCTTGTGGTGGGGCGGACAAGGAGCAAGAAAGTATTTTAATTTTAAGAGCCACGAAACAGCTCATCACTTTGAAGCGGGATTAGCCTATACATTGCCGGTTGAAAAGTTTCCTTTGTCAATCGCTTGGTACACTATGTTTGCCGGAGCTGACAAAGATGACAAAGGCAGGCAGAATTATTCTTCGTATGTTGAACTCAACTATCCGTTCAGTGTTAAGTCTGTAGATTTGAACCTGACTTGCGGATTTCTGCCTTATGAAGCTGGGGTAGGAGTATATGGCGTTCCTAACAGCGGGTTTGCCGTAACCAATGTGGCACTGAAAGGTATTACGGGAATCAAGATTACTGACAGTTTCTCAATACCTGTATTTGCACAAGCCATTTGGAACCCTCGTATGGAAGATGCACATCTGGTATTCGGCTTTACTTTAAGGCCATGATTTATTTAGATATAACTTTAGAACTCATGAATTAGTGTTGGATGCCCGTGGCGGTCGTGATGATCGTTACGGGTTATATGGCATATATAAGACAAGTAAAAAAACAGAAGAAATGAGTAGGGAAGAAAGCGTACAGCATTTTCTTGATTTGATTAAAAAGTCGCGGCGTGGCAAGTTCAAAGTCTACATCGGCATGATTGCTGGTGTAGGTAAATCTTATCGTATGCTTCAGGAAGCACACGAGTTACTTGACAACGGAGTAGATGTGAAGATAGGCTATATAGAGACACACGGGCGTGCCGGTACGGATGCTATGTTGGAAGGATTGCCCGTTGTTCCTCGTCGTAAGATATTCTATAAAGGAAAAGAGCTGGAAGAAATGGATTTGGATGCCATTATCCAGATACACCCTGAGATAGTAGTGGTGGATGAACTGGCACATACCAATGTGGAAGGTAGCCGGAATGAGAAACGCTGGCAGGATGTGATGGATTTGCTTGATGAGGGTATCAATGTGATTTCTGCCGTTAACATCCAGCACATTGAGAGTGTCAATGAAGAAGTACAAGGCATCTCGGGTATTGAGGTGAAGGAACGTATTCCCGATAGCGTTTTGCAAGAGGCAGATGAGGTGGTGAATATTGACTTGACTGCGGAAGAATTGATAGCCCGTCTGAAAGCTGGAAAAATTTACAAGCCGGAAAAGGTCTCTACTGCCTTGAACAATTTCTTTAAAACGGAAAATATTCTCCAATTACGTGAACTGGCTTTAAAAGAGGTGGCTTTACGGGTGGAAAAGAAAGTGGAGAATGAAGTGGTTACCAGTGTGGGAGTCCGTCATGAGAGATTTCTGGCATGTATCAGCAGCAACGAGAAAACACCACGACGCATCATTCGTAAAGCTGCACGTCTGGCAACCCGCTACAATACTTCGTTTGTTGCCCTTTATGTGCAGACTCCCAGAGAAAGTACTGACCGCATCGGTCTGGCAAATCAAAGGTATTTATTGAACCACTTCAAATTGGTGACCGAACTGGGAGGGGAGGTCGTTCAGGTGCAATCGCCGGATGTGCTGGGAAGCATTGTTGATACTTGTAGGGAGAAACAGATAACAACTGTCTGCATGGGAAGTCCGTCACTTTCTTTTCCGAAATCATTGTTCATGATATTGAAATACCGAAAATTTGTGCGTGATTTGGCACAAGTAAACATAGATTTGATTATACTTGCATAATATTAATTCTTAGGAACATTATGAATATTCGTACAAAATTGATACTCAGCGTAGGGGTATTGGCTGGAATGATTATTTTGTTGGTTGCTCTTTCTGTGGTGAATCTACAGATACTGACGGCTACAGAGCCGGATAGTCCTGCTGCTGTACCGGGATTGCAACGTGCATTGCTCTGGATTTCTGTGATAGGTGGGGTATGTATTTTTGCCAGTATCATATTGTTGGTATGGCTTCCCCGTTCCATCAGCAAACCTATTCAAGAACTGACGCGTGGGATTCTTGAAATAGCGAACCATAATTATGAGAAACGTCTGGATATGAGTGGACGCGAGGAATTTCGTGAAGTGGCTGATAGTTTTAATCGGATGGCGGAACGACTGACGGAGTATCGCGCCAGTACGCTGAACGACATACTTTCTGCTAAGAAATTTCTTGAGGCTATTGTGAATAGTATTGATGAACCTATTATTGGTTTGAACCGTAATAGGGAAATTCTCTTTATCAATAATGAGGCTTTAACTGTGCTGAATTTAAAACGGGAAGAGGTAATTCGCCGTTCGGCTGAGGAGCTTTCTTTGAAGAATGATTTGCTCCGCCGTTTAGTTCGTGAATTGGTAAATCCGGGTGAAAAGAAAGAACCGTTGAAGATTTATGCAGACAATAAGGAGAGTTACTTTAAAGCTTCTTACATTACCATTATAAATGCAGAGGCTGATGATGACGAACCTCATAATCTTGGCGATGTGATTTTACTGAAAAATATTACAGAATTCAAAGAATTGGATAGTGCCAAGACTACTTTTATCTCGACTATTTCTCATGAACTGAAAACGCCTATATCCGCTATTCTGATGAGTCTGCAGTTGTTGGAGGACAAACGGGTAGGGGTGTTGAACGACGAGCAGGAGCAATTATCGAACAGCATTAAGGAAAATGCTGATCGCCTTCTTGGGATTACCGGGGAATTATTGAACATGACGCAGGTGGAAGCCGGTAAATTGCAGATGATGCCTAAGATAACGAAGCCCATTGAACTGATAGAGTATGCTATCAAGGCCAATCAGGTACAAGCTGATAAATTCGGCATTCAGATAGAAGTGGAGTATCCGGAAGAAAAAATGCCTAAATTGTTTGTCGACAGCGAAAAGATTGCTTGGGTGCTCACCAATTTATTGAGCAATGCTATCCGCTATTCCAAAGAGAACGGGAGGGTGGTTATCGGCGCTAGGCATGACGGGGACTTTGTAGAAATGTATGTGCAGGACTTTGGAAAAGGTATCGACCCGCGTTATCATCAGAGCATTTTTGACCGTTATTTCCGAGTGCCGGGCACTAAAGTGCAAGGTAGTGGTTTAGGTCTTTCCATTTCGAAAGACTTTGTGGAAGCTCATGGCGGTACATTGGCTGTCCAGAGTGAGCTGGGTAAGGGGAGTCGCTTCGTTATCCGGTTGAAAGCGTAACGTTTTCTATTTTTTACGGTACTGTTGCGGAGACATGCCGGTTTGTTTCTTGAAGAATGTTCCAAAATAAGAAGCATTGGGAAAATTGAAGAAGTCGGCGATTTCCTGGATGTTTTTCTGGGTGTTCTTGAGTAGTGAGATGCTTTTGCGGATGATGGATTTAAATATCAGTTCCTGCACCGTGAATCCGCAGACGGACTTGGATAGTGCAGAGAGGTATTTGGGTGATAAGCAGAGTTTGTCTGCATAAAACTCTACGCCGCGTTCTTCCGTGTAGTGTGCATCTATCAGCTGAATCAGCCGGATAAAGATTTCATGTTTGTGACCAACCGTTGTTTTTAGGTTCATCAGTTTACGGTTGTAAATGGAACAGATGCGGTATGTAAGTCCCAGTAGAAGCAGTCTTTGTTCGTAACCATTAAAGGTGTTGTTGTCTAAGTGCAGGGTATTGTCCAATAGGGACATGTATTTCAAAACTTCTTCTTCATCTCCGGTGTTCCATACGTAGCATGGTTCAGTCCGGAGCTGCATGTATAGGTACATGGCTGCCACTGAATTGCCTATGATGTCCCGTATCGGTTCTATCTGGTAAATGAATATGAATAGTTGCAGGTCTTCCGATTCGCTCAACACTTGGAAGAGAGAATCTTCCGGGATGAAAACTGTTTCGCCAGCTTGGGCCGAGAATGCTTTCATGTTAAGTGAAAAGGTGAAGTTGCCTTGGCGGCAGACAATCAGTCCTGCTCCATTAATCATAAAAGGTTTTTTCAGGGAGGCAGGAAAGGAGCAGAGCATACCTTCTGAACTACAAATGTTTTCTCCGTTTGACAATGCGCGGTCTAAGTGGGATAAACGTTCTTGTTGGGTATCCATAACAGACAAAATTACAGGTTATACTGAAAATTGTCTGCTAAGTTAGTAATTTTCGTTTAGGATACCGCACGACAAGCACAAATATCATGCAAAACAAGCAGGCGTAGAGTGTCCATCCTGCCATTTCCTTTACAGCAGAGAGGGTGGCCTGCACTTGGATGCGTCCTTTGGTGGATATGGCAGCCATGCTGATTGCTTCTTGTTTGCTCTTTCCCTGATATTGCATACCTTGTACGGTCTGGGTAAACGAGGTGGATGCTTCGGGGTGCAGCATGTCTACATTCTGTGCATAGCGGGTGACGTAGTGCTGTTGGCGTTCTTGCAGTACATTCGTATAGAGTGCGGCTCCGATGCTGGGAGCCAATACCATGCGTACGGTAAGCATGGTACATATCCAAGAAGAAAGATATTTGTAAGGCATGCGTTGGGTGGCGTAGGTTGGAATCAGCGAATAGAGGAACATCATACCGGTAGAACGGATGATGACCGGATACTTCATCCGTTCGTACAGTCCTGCACCTTGTACCTCGAAATACATGAACATGGCGGAAAGCCCCAATAGAAGGAAACCGGCGGCAAAGAGATATTTGAAGTGTACGCCTTTTACGCTGAGCCAGATAGTGGCTATACCGCCGATGAGGTAGCCCAGCATGGACCAGTTGCTCAGGGTGGCATTCTGGAAGTTGTCCAGTTTCATACCTATGCCCGTGAATACATTGACAAACATGGCGCTGGAATTCAGTACCATTAACAGAAAATAGAATAGGAAACCCATACGGATGGTACGCAGTTTGAATACATCGAGCTGATAGTAAGGATTGCGCTGGGTAGACTCGATATAGAGAAATATGCCGCCAGCAATGATGGCGCAGACTGTGGCCCATTGTATGGTTGGGTCATCGTACCAGTCGAGCACTTTGCCATAAGTAAGCACGTAGGTAATGCAGGTCAGTGTGATGCAGAAGATGGAGGCATTGCCGAACTGCTTGAAGTTGATGGGGAAACGGCGGGTGGTATATTTATGATAAGGCATAGTAATGAAGGTGATGAGGATGCAAAGTAATAGTAGCCCCATCATAAAGTAGTGTATGTACTGCCATTCATATTCAAAAGCGAGCCAGGCGGTGAGCGAGGTTCCCAATTGCCCCAGTACCATGAAGAATAGGTAGATGGCGGGTTGTGCCGCACTCCGTTCGATGTCCAGCTTGTCCCAGCCTTCGTCAGTTGTGGGCTCGTTGCCGGGTGTAATTTTGTCGTACGCCTCGATATGCCCTGCATACTTTATGAGGGTGAAGAGGTTGACCATCATCAGCACCATTCGTAGGAATCCCATAAAGATGCTGCATAGTGCCAGCAGGAAAACGCTGTCTGTCTTGGCACAGATATAGCTGAAGATGTACATCAGGGAGAATCCTGCCAGGCACATCATTTTCTGCCGGCGTATGACTACCAGCCTATACAGAAAAGGGCAGAATGCTGCCATGCCAATGGAAGTGGCGAAGTTGGCAAACTGGATATGCTCGGAAATGATGCCGAGTTCGCTCATCATTTCGGTGCTTGCCACCGAGTAGGTACCGCCCACAGTCAGTATCGGCAAAAAGAATACGAATAGGATGATGATACCTACCGGTTTGGGTACCCAGTTGTAGAAAGGATAGTTCTTGGGGTATGAGGGCATGGGGATAAGGGTTAAGGGGTTAGGGATTAAGGGTTAAAGATTAAGGATTAGGGGGTAAGGATTAAGGAGTTGGTTGCCTTAATCCCTAACCTCTAATCCTTAATCCCTATTTTTTTGTTTTCGCTTTGACTATTACCATCATACCGGCGGCAAGGCTACTGTTGTCTTCTTTAGACAAATCGGTAAAGTCGATGCGGACTGGGATGCGTTGCTGTATCTTCACGAAGTTGCCGGCAGAATTATCCGTGGGCACTAGGGAATATTTGGAGCCGGTGGCTCCGGAGATGGCAGTGATTTTTCCTTTGAATTCTTTGTCGCTGATGGCATCGACGGTAATGACTACTTCTTGTCCCAAGTGCAGATTCTCAATCTGGGTTTCCTTGTAGTTGGCTATAATCCACTTTTGTGTGTCAGGCAGAATGTAGGTGATGGTTTGTCCGGCAGTGATGAATTGTCCTTCTTCAAGGGTACGCCGCCCCAATTTCCCATCACAAGGAGCTACTACTACGGTGTAGGAGAGATTCAGTCGTGCCATTTCGAGTGCGGCTGTTGCCCGTTGTATGGCAGCTTCGGTATTTTCACGGCGATGTGACACTTCGTTCACACCCGACAAGGCAGCTTTCTGTTGTCGTTTCACGGCTTCCAACTTCTTGTGGGTAGCTGCATATTCGGTTTCTATCTGTTCCAATTGAATGGGGGTGGCAGCGTTTCTCTTCACCAGGTTCTGGTATCGTTGGCGGTCTTTCTCCAGCTTGGTAAGGCGGATTTCTATCTCTGCTATGGAGGCGTCGTAGACAGAGGCTGTAGTTTGCGTGGTTTGTAGTGTGGCACCAATGACTGTGGCACCGGCTTGTGCATCCTTGAGTGCAGCTTCAGCTTCCATGACTCTGATTTTATATTCCCGGTCGTCCAATATAAGTAAGGTATCTCCTTTGTGTACTTCTTGGTGTTCTGTGAAACAAATTTTCTTGATATATCCTGATGCGCGCAGATTGACGGGAGATATGTATTGTTCAATCTGTGCATCATTACTGGTTTCCGTCCGTTTGTAGTTCAAAAAGAGGCAGACCACTTGAATAATTCCCCAGATAAGGATAGCTATTCCTAATAGGCTGACAACGATTTGCCAACGGCGAAGCTTCTTCAATTTCCGTGCTTTTTCTTGGTGGGTACTTGCGGTGTTATTGTTCTCTTTTGTTTCCATATTTTCTATATTATATTGTTTACTTATTATATATACATCCGTCCTTGAATACGGGCTCTATTCATCTTCCTCTTTAATGAATTGAGGGGCTCAACGTCTCCAGCTGTCCCGTCAGCTTCAGCAAAGTCAGATTGGTTATCCGGTAATTGTAGTGGGCACTGATATAGTTGTTTTGGGCTTCGCTCATCCGCATTTCGTCCTGCAATACTTCGGTCATTGAGGCGATTCCTTCCCGATAACGGTCCATGGTGACGGTATATACATCTTCGGCAAGCAGATAATTGTCCTTCTGCTTCTTAAAGTTACGTTGGCTGTTCATCAGGTCATTGGTGGCATTCAGATATTGTGTCTGAAGATTCTTTCGGGTATTCTCTTGGGCGAGCTTGATGTTCTCTATGTCAATGGTTGCCTTGCGCATCTTGTAGCGTTTGTCCAGTCCGTCGAAAATGGGAATACGCAAGGAGAGTCCCACTCCATAGGAGCGATACCAATGGTTGGAAGGGCCGGAATGGAACCAATGGTAAGCTTTGTCCGTATAGGCAGAGAACATCCAGCTTCCCGTCAAGCTCAAGGAGGGGATGTAACCGTTGCTGACTATTGTTTTTTGTTGCTCTGCGAGTTGTTTCTGTGATTGCAGCAGCTGTAGTTCATATAGTGTTTCAGATAGCCCGGTGAGTGCTGCGGGCGTAATCATTTCTGTATTCACCGGTACCAGTGCTATATTTTCTTCTGCCGGATAGTCGATGATGTATTTCAGTAGGTTCAGTTGCTGTTCCATCATGGCTTGTGCGTTGTCGTGTTGCACCTTGAGGTTCTCCAGGTTGATGTTGACGCGTTTCACATCTACTTCCATAGCCATACCGTTGTCATAGAAGGCCTGAGTGATATCTCTCAACTCTTCTAGGCGAGTGATGTTGGCTTTTATCAAAATAATCTGTTCAGCTGTAACCTGTCCTAGGTAGTACATTTGACTAATTTGAAGGATGAGGTCTTCTCTTGCCTTTTCATAAGAAAGGCGATTCATCTCATCCATGGTTTTAGCTATGGACAGAGTGGTGTAGAGTGTTTGGTTATAAAGTGGTATCTGCAGCTGTAATCCGAAGTTGGCGTTGTATTGCAAAGTTTGGGTTACATTGTAGGGATTGCCATACGCTGAACCATCGGTAACGGAGACGGGTGGATCGATATTGTCGTTATAGTTGGCAAAACCATTGATTTGGGGCAGCAGTTTGGCTCGATTCTCAGAGATGCCGTATTTCCCTTTTTGTATTTCTTTCCGTTTGCTTTGCAAGGATAAGTTGTTTTCGATACCTATTTCGAGGCAGTTCTCCAAGGTTAGTGTATCTTGTGCTCTTGTACCTAGTGCAAGCAGACACAGAAAGGAAAATGTGAACAGTTGTCTTTTCATAATAGTCACTTGATATTTGCACACAAAGTTAGTGGCTTAAAATGCAAGAGGACTATCCATATATCAACTGTTTGTATTCATATTTTCCTTTTTACTATAATTTGAAAACAAACCATAGCACAAACGAGTACTAAAAACAAAAAAGACCGCCAAGAGTGGAAGCCTCCTAACAGTCTAAATCTTCTTTGTAGCGGGACCCGGGATTGAACCGGGGACCTCATGATTATGAATCATGCGCTCTAACCAGCTGAGCTATCCCGCCATCATTTCTCGATTGCGGGTGCAAAGATATAGCTTTTATTTAAATTGCCAAAACTTTTATGGATATTTTCTGCTTTTTCTTTTGCTGATAGGGTGCTGAAGTGGTTTGCAGTACTTTTTATTAAAAGTCTTTGTATAACATTATCAATGAATTAGGGGTGTATGGAAAGGGAGGTATAAATAAATTTGATGATTTATTTTCTGTAATTAGAAAAAAGTATTTATCTTGGCTGGCGCAATAAAAAGCAGAATAGACTATGGAAAGAAAGAAAATACATTTGGAATATCTCTTGAATGCGACTTCTAAAAGTATTCTTTGGGCAGCGATAAGTACCCCTACTGGTTTGGAGGGCTGGTTTGCTGATAGGGTTCAGTCAGACGATAAAACAGTAACCTTTTTTTGGGGAAAAACAGAAAAACGTGATGCCGAGATTATTGCCGTGCGGGCGTATTCATTCATCCGCTTCCGCTGGCTGGACGATGAGAACGAGCGAGAATACTTTGAACTGAAGATGACAAACAATGAGTTGACCAATGATTTCGTATTGGAGATAACAGACTTTGCCGATATAGACGAGGTGGGTGATTCGCGTGAATTATGGGAATCGCAAGTGGATACTTTGCGAAGAACTTGTGGTTTTTAGTTAACTTTAGATTAAAAATTTCCCGTACTCCCTTTTTTTGTACTACTTTTGTGCTCTCATTGCATGAAACGAGTAAAATGCTGCGCATAAAAAAGTTAGATATATTTGTTTTGAAGAGCTTTTGCATGCTCTTTATGGGTACTTTCTTCATCTGCCTCTTCATCTTTATGATGCAGTTTTTATGGAGGTATGTGGACGAAATGGTAGGAAAAGGATTGGAGATGACTGTCCTTGCACAGTTTTTCTTTTATTCTGCGCTTTCGTTGGTACCTGCGTCGTTGCCGCTGGCTATTCTGCTGGCTGCCCTTATCACCTTTGGAAATTTCGGAGAACGTTTTGAATTACTTGCCATGAAGGCAGCCGGTATTTCTTTATTGAAAATCATGCGGCCCCTGATTATCTTTATTTGTTTCATCTGTTGTGTCTCTTTCTATTTCCAAAATGTCATAGGACCAAAAGCCCAAACAAAATTATGGACTTTGCTTATTTCCATGAAGCAGAAATCTCCCGAAGTGGATATTCCTGAAGGTGTGTTCTACGATGAAATAGATGGTTATAATCTGTATGTGAAGCATAAGAACCGCAAAACTGGTATGCTGTATGACGTACTGATATATAATTTTGAGAAAGGTTTTGAGAATGCTCAAATTATCAAGTCTGATTCGGGACGTCTGGAGATGACGGCTGACAAACAGCATTTATATTTGCATTTATACAGTGGTGAGCAGTTTGAGAATTTGAAATCGCAGAACATGAACCAAAGGAATGTGCCTTACCGGCGTGAGACATTCCGCGAAAAGCATGCAATCATTGAGTTCAATTCGGATTTTAATATGGTGGATGCAGGTATCATGAGTAATCAGTCCAACAGTAAGGATATGAGAATGCTGCAGGCGGATATTGATTCCATGAAATTGCAGAATGACAGTGTGGGACGTGGTTATTATAAAGAAGCTATGGCAGGAACTTATAAGGTGACAGCCAGCTTGTCTAAAGAGGATACATTGAAGATTGAAAAGGCCTATTTAGGTGAGTACAATGTAGACAGCCTCTACAATGTGGCTACACTGATGCAGAAACAGAAGGTTATATCCACAGCCGTCAGCCGTGCAGAGAGTGCGGGGAGTGACTGGAGTTTTAAGAGCTTTAATATATCGCAGACTGAAAGCAGCCTTCGACGGCACATGACTTCCTGGCATGAGAAACTGACTCTTTCTCTGGCATGTCTCATCTTCTTCTTTATTGGTGCGCCACTCGGAGGAATTATCCGTAAAGGAGGCTTGGGAATGCCGGTGGTGGTTTCTGTATTGATTTTTATTATCTATTACATCATCAACAATACGGGGTATAAGATGGCCCGTGACGGACAGTGGGTTGTCTGGATGGGTATGTGGACCAGTACTGCTGTCTTGGCTCCATTGGGTGCGTTCTTGACATATAAATCCAACAATGATTCAGTGGTATTGAATGCTGATGCTTATATAAATTGGTTCAAGAAGGTTGTGGGTATTCGCAGTGTACGCCATCTGTTCCGTAAGGAAGTAATCATCCATGATCCTGATTATACACGTATTCCGGAAGAGCTGAAGGCTTTGTCCGTAGACTGTCGTGAATATGCTGATAGAAAGGGGTTGAAACGTGCTCCCAATTACTTTAAATTGTGGATGACTGATAGCCAGGATGAGGCAGTGGAAGATATTAACGAACGTTTGGAGAGTCTGATAGATGAGATGTCGAATACAAGATCCGTTACTTTATTGACTGCACTGAACACCTATCCGGTCATCCCCATCCATGCGCATGTCCGTCCGTTCCGCAACTATTGGTTAAACTTGCTCTGCGGTATTGTTTTCCCGATAGGCTTGTTCTTTTATTTCCGTATCTGGGCATTCCGTATCCGTCTGAATAAGGATATGGAGCGGATTATCAAGACAAATGAAGATGTGATTGGAATCATAGAAAGAGATCAGAATAAATAAAAACAAAATAGATTATGGAAAATGTAAAGTTGAATACGATAGAAGAGGCCATTGAAGACTTCAAAGCCGGTAACTTTGTGATTGTTGTGGATGATGAGGACCGTGAGAATGAGGGTGATTTGATAATTGCAGCTGAAAAGATTACACCGGAGAAAGTAAACTTTATGTTGAAGCATGCCCGTGGTGTACTTTGTGCTCCAATTACAGTTTCGCGTTGCAAGGAACTGGATTTGCCGCATCAGGTATCGGATAATACTTCTGTATTGGGTACTCCCTTTACGGTGACTATTGACAAGTTGGAAGGTTGCAGTACCGGGGTTTCTGCGGCAGACCGCGCTGCTACTATCCAGGCGTTGGCCGATCCGGCTTCTACTCCGGCCACTTTCGGGCGTCCTGGCCACATTAATCCATTGTATGCTCAGGAGAAAGGTGTGTTGCGCCGTGCCGGACATACGGAGGCTACTATTGATATGGCACGCTTGGCTGGACTTTATCCGGCGGGAGCCCTTATGGAAATAATGAATGAGGATGGTACAATGGCCCGTTTGCCCGAATTGCGCAGAATGGCAGATGAATTTGGCTTGAAATTGATTTCTATCCGTGACTTGATTGCCTACCGTTTGAAGCAGGAGTCTATTGTAGAAAAAGGAGTGGAAGTGGATATGCCTACAGACCACGGTCATTTCCGTTTGATTCCTTTCCGCCAGAAGTCGAACGGTTTGGAACATGTAGCTTTGTTCAAGGGTACTTGGGAATTGGATGAACCGATTCTGGTGCGTGTACATTCTTCTTGTGCCACTGGTGATATATTCAATTCCAAACGCTGTGATTGTGGCGAGCAGCTGCATAAGGCAATGGAGATGATAGAGAAAGCCGGTAAGGGGGTAGTTGTATATCTGAATCAGGAAGGTCGCGGCATTGGCCTGATGGAAAAAATGAAAGCATATAAATTGCAGGAAGAAGGCATGGATACTGTGGATGCTAATATTTGCCTGGGACATCTGGCAGACGAGCGTGATTATGGTGTGGGTGCCCAGATTCTTCGTGAGATAGGAGTGCACAAAATGCGGCTGATGACCAATAATCCCGTGAAACGTGTGGGCTTGGAGGCTTACGGTTTGGAAATAACGGAGAACGTAGCTATTGAGACTACTCCGAATCCATACAACGAGCGTTATCTCCGTACCAAGAAAGAACGTATGGGACATACACTTCATTTCAATAAGTAACTGTCTTTTTGTTTTCTTATATCAAAGAAAATCGCTTATTTTGCAACCGGATTTGCGTAACAATCATTAAATAGTAACAAAATGAACCAATTATCAGATCGTTTAAACAGTTTGTCGCCTTCTGCGACACTGGCTATGTCTCAAAAGAGCGCAGAGCTGAAGGCTCAAGGCGTAGACGTAATTAACCTGAGTGTGGGAGAACCGGACTTCAATACTCCCGACCACATTAAAGAGGCTGCGAAAAAGGCGATAGACGATAACTTTTCTCGCTATTCTCCAGTGCCGGGTTATCCTGCCTTACGTAATGCAATTGTAGAGAAGTTGAAGAAGGAAAACGGTCTGGAATATACCGCCGCACAAATTTCTTGCGCCAATGGTGCCAAGCAGTCGGTTTGCAATGCAATCCTGGTATTGGTAAATCCGGGTGACGAAGTAATTGTACCTGCTCCCTATTGGGTCAGTTATCCGGAAATGGTAAAGTTGGCTGAGGGTACGCCGGTTATCGTACCTGCCGGTATCGACCAGGACTTTAAGATAACACCTGCACAGCTGGAGGCTGCCATCACCCCGAAGACAAAGGCGCTGATTCTTTGCTCTCCCTCTAACCCTACGGGTTCGGTGTACAGCAAGGAGGAGTTGGCAGGCCTGGCCGCAGTATTGGCAAAGTATCCGCAGGTTGTTGTGATTGCCGATGAGATTTACGAACATATCAACTATATCGGCAAGCATCAGAGCATAGCACAATTCCCCGAAATGAAAGAGCGTACGGTCATTGTGAATGGTGTTTCCAAAGCATATGCAATGACTGGTTGGCGTATCGGTTTCATTGCAGGTCCGGAATGGCTTGTGAAGGCTTGCAATAAATTGCAGGGACAGTATACTTCCGGTCCTTGTTCTGTATCTCAGAAGGCTGCTGAGGCTGCTTATACGGGTACACAAGCTCCGGTGGAGGAAATGCGCAAGGCTTTCGAGCGTCGTCGTGATTTGATTGTAAAGTTGGCCAAGGAAGTTCCGGGTTTCGAGGTGAATGTACCGGAAGGTGCTTTCTATTTGTTCCCTAAATGCGATTCATTCTTCGGCAAATCTGCCGGCGAACGTAAAATCAATAATTCAGATGATTTGGCCATGTATCTGTTGGAAGTGGCTCATGTGGCTTGCGTAGGTGGCGCTTCTTTCGGAGCTCCCGAATGCATTCGCATGAGTTATGCAACCAGCGATGAAAATATAGTTGAAGCTATCCGTCGTATAAAAGAAGCACTGGCTAATCTGAAGTGATTCTAACTTCTTCTACAAACTTATTTTAGCAAGACATCTGTCATGCTGTCACGAACAGTTCGTTTCATCAAAGCGGACTGTTCGTTTTGTTATGACGAACACTTTGTTTTGTTATGACGAACACTTTGTTTTGTTATGACGAACACTTTGTTTCATTATAGCGAACACTCTGTTCCATACAGTATAAACACTTTGTTTTATATTATACGAACATTTTGTTTTCTACTATATGAACACTTTGTTTTATACTTATGGAACAAAGTGTTCATGTCTGTGAACTAACGTATTATCCGTATATAGAAAATAACAATGAGGGGGGTGAAGGTACTGAATCTCACGTGGGGTGTCTTTTCCTGATTTAGCTAGACGCTTTTTCTTTTTATAACCGATATCAGTAG
>OGOY01000391.1_pt1 | contig 57304 bp, 48 predicted proteins | sample 1552811 | NCBI WGS metagenome assembly OGOY01 (sample SAMEA2580132, study PRJEB22360) | human gut metagenome | biome: human gut; feature: human-associated habitat; material: faeces | place: Denmark | collected 2008/2010 | reverse complement strand
TTTTTTCTTCCTTATTGTGACATATGACACAATAAAAAGCAAGAAAGTCTGCTAAAATACACGAGGACAAAAGGAAAGTTACAGTTCACTCAGCAGTGAAACACTTGCTGTTTCGCCGCGTGAGAAAGTGATTCAGGAAAAAGTGAGAAAAGGGGAGTTTTCAAAATGGAAAATGAATTGTTTGAGAAAACCAAAGTGTCAAAAGCATATATGACGCTCGCGCTCCCGGTCGTGCTCGGCATGGTGGTATCGCTGATCTATAATATGGTAGATACCTTCTTCATCGCGCGGACCGGAAACACCGCACTGATCGCCGGCGTATCGCTCGGCACGCCGATTTTCACGCTGATGATCGCACTCGGAGACATCTTCGGTGTCGGCGGCAGCTCAGTCATTTCGCGTCTCTTCGGCAAAAAAGAGTACGAGGACGGAAGAAGGATCAGTGTATTCTGCTTTTATGCGGCGATTGCTGTCGGCATTGTGGTCAGCATCATCCTGCTTGCGGCCAAACAGCCGATTCTTGGTCTTCTCGGCTGCGATGAGACGACGTGGCAGTATGCGGGGGACTATTACCAGTGGATTGCACTCGGCGCACCGTTTATCATTGTCCAGCTGACACCGAACAACCTGGTGCGCACCGAAGGTTTTGCCAAAGCATCCATGATCGGAACGATGATCGGAGCCGTGGTCAACATCATTCTCGACCCGGTTTTTATCTACACCCTTGGTCTGGGAGCGGCAGGTGCTGCGATTGCTACGGTGCTTGGCAATATCTGCGGCGATATTTTCTATGTGATTTTTATAATAAAGAAATGCCGTTATCTCTCCGTCGATTTCCGGAAACTGAAAGTGACCGGCGCGGAAGTCCTCGCCGTCCTTGCGATCGGCATTCCGGCCTCTGTCACCAACTTCATGCAGAGCATCGGCGTGACGCTGACGAACCGCTTTTTACAGCCGTATGGAACAGATAAAGTCGCAGCGATGGGAATTGCCCTCAAAATCATCATGATCTCCGTTCTTGTCATGGTTGGCTTTGCTTTCGGCGGACAGCCACTGGTCGGATACAACTATGGCGCAAAGAACAAAAAACGTTTCAACGAGACAATCCGTTTTGCCTTCCTTCTGGAAGTGCTGACCGGTGCCGGAATGGCGATTGTGCTCGGTGCGGCGGCTCCGCTTCTGGTGGGACTGTTCTTAAAAGATGCCAGTGTAATCGCAGTCGCACAGCAGATTCTCCGTGTCCAGCTCATCGGCATGCCGTTTGTCGGTATTGTGCTTGCCTCCACCTGCATTTTCCAGGCGATTGGAAATGGGGCAGGCGCGCTGATTCTCTCAGCAGGACGCCAGGGTGTGATTTTTGCTATTGTAATTTTCTGCGCTTCGAAATTTGCCGGCTTCTCCGGGGTCATTGCCTCTCAGCCGTTATCTGATTTTCTGACTGCACTTGTGGCGGTGTTGATTCTGTTTCAATGGAAAAAGAAAGAATTTGAAAAATAAAAAAGAACAGCAAAGCGGCTGCAGTGCAGGGTTCCAAAACAGGAACCTGCCGCAGCCGCTTTTGATATGCAGAAAAACAGGCTTTCTATGCAGGCGGCCGTCACGTCAAAAACACGTAAAAGTGACGAAAAACCGTTCTTTAATTCGGCAGTATTACGGGATTGCATTCTGAGAAAACAAGATATAAAATGGCATGAGATTCGACAAAAAAGGGGAAGCAAAAACATATGACAAAAAGGGAGGACATCACATGGCAACAAAGAAAAGTGCAGTAAAAGATCTGACAAACGGCAGCCCGGTAAAACTGATTCTGGGGTTTGCACTGCCGCTGCTGCTCGGCATGCTGTTCCAGCAGTTTTACAGCATGGTCGATACGATTATTGTAGGAAAATTCTTAGGCGCGAAAGCGCTCGCGGCTGTTGGCAGTACAGGTTCGATCAACTTCATGATCGTGGGATTCTGTATGGGAGTCTGCAACGGATTTGCGATTCCGGTTGCGCAGATGTTCGGTGCAGGAGATCGGAAAGCACTGTGCCGGTATGTAGGAAATGGAGCCGTCCTGGCCGGTATTCTTTCCGTGGTGATGACCGTTCTTGTCTGCATCTGGTGCCGCGACATTCTGATTCTGATGAAAACCCCGTCCGATATTCTGGACGGTGCATACGCTTACATCTTTGTTATTTTCCTCGGAATTCCGCTTATGGTGCTCTATAACCAGACATCAGCAATCATGCGGAGCCTCGGCGACAGCCGCTCCCCACTGATTTTCCTCGGTATCTCTTCAATACTGAATATCGTGCTAGATCTTGCGCTGGTCCGCCCGATGGGAGTAGCGGGAACCGCGTGGGCGACGATTATCGCGCAGGGAGTCTCTGGATTCCTGTGTCTCTTTTATATGAAGAAAAAATTCACCATCCTTGCTTTTACGAGAGAGGACTGGAAGCTGCACAAGCATTATGTGCTTAATCTGTGCAATATGGGAATCCCGATGGGACTGCAGTATTCAATCACCGCGATCGGAAGTGTTATTTTGCAGACCGCTGTCAACGGCCTTGGTTCCACTGCGGTTGCATCTGTTACGGCTGCCGGTAAAATTTCCATGTTCTGCTGCTGCCCGTTCGACGCGCTCGGCTCCACTATGGCGACGTATGCCGGACAGAACGTCGGTGCGAAGAAGATGGATCGTGTCAACACCGGTATTTTGACAAGTTCCATTATTGGAAGCGTGTATTCCGTGGTCATTTTAGGAGTTATGTTTCTGTGGTCCCGCCAGATTTCGCTTCTCTTTGTAGATGCATCCGAGACGGTCATCCTCGACCAGGCGCGTCAGATGCTGCTGATCAACATGGTATTTTACATTCCGCTGACCCTTGTCAATGTCGTACGCTTTACCGTGCAGGGCATGGGCTTCAGCAAATTTGCAATCCTTGCCGGCGTCTGCGAGATGATCGGCCGTTCGGTGGTAGCCTTTTTCCTGGTTCCGTATTTTGGTTACACCGCAGTCTGCTTCGCAAGCCCGGTGGCATGGATTCTCGCCGATCTGTTTCTCGTTCCGGCGTACCTGTACTGCGCAAAAATGCTTCGTTCTCTTTTTGAGAAAAATGCGCAGATGATGTAAGCCGTGCCGCAAGATGGACAAGCTGTTTCAATTCTGGTATAATGGAGCCTGGATTTTAGGAAAGCTGAAAAAGAATCCCATAGAAGAGAGGAAGATATCCTATGAAACAGTCGGTATTAGAATATAAGAAACTTCTGGAGCAGGAAGGCCTTCTGGTGGAATTTGCAGAGCCGGAAGGAAAAGAAGGAGAGGACAGATCCGTTACCCTCGTAACGTATTTTTCGGGCGGAGCGGATCAGGGAACGCTGTTTCTCTGCAAAGGAGCTGCATTCAAAGAGGCATACTTAAAAGACGCCGTAAACCGCGGTGCTGTTGCCTATGTAAGTGAAAAAAAATACGAAGCGGGAAAAGAAATTCCGGCGCTCATCGTCAACGATGCCAGAAAAGCACAGTTTGTGCTGGGTGAGGCGTTTTACGATTATCCGGCAAAGTCGCTGCATGTCACGGCGCTGACCGGAACAAAAGGAAAGACAACGACAGCCTACTACCTGCAGTCGATGCTCGATGCCTGCCTGAAAAAACAGGGCGGAAACGGATGTGCACTGTTAAGTTCGATTGAATATTACGACGGAAAGACGAGAGAAGCATCAACGCTCACCACGCCGGAATCCCTGGAGCTGTGCCGCCATATGCGCAATGCCGTAGATGCAGGCCTTTCCCATATGGTGATGGAAGTATCCTCCCAGGCGCTCAAATACGAGAGAGTCGGAAACACGCATTTTGATACCGCCATTTTCCTGAACATCTCCAAGGACCACATCAGCCCGACGGAGCACAAGGATTTTGATGATTATTTCCAGTCGAAATTAAAGATCTTCGACCGCTGCACCTGCGCCTGCGTGAACCTGGACAGCGACCATATCGGGGAAATCCTGAAAGCTGCGGCAAAATGTGAGCGCGTCGTTACGTTTGGATCGAAAGAAAATGCTGTAATCCGCGTGAGTGATATCAAGCCGGGCAGAGGAAAATTCTATTTCCATGTGGCAGGACCGGATTTCTCGGAAGATTTTACCCTGCCGGTGCACGGAGCCTTCAATGTGGAGAATGCCGTAGCTGCCATTGCGGCTGCCTGGTCGATGGGAATCCCGGTTTCGCTGATCAAGGAAAGCCTCCTTGGCGTCACCGTTCCGGGAAGGATGGAGACGTATGAGAGCAGCGCGGGCGAGGTCACGGCGATCGTGGATTTCGCGCACAATGGCCTGAGTTTTGAAAAAATGTTTGATACCGTAGCACTCGAATACCCGGGAAGCCGCGTAAGCGTTGTGTTCGGAACCCCGGGCGGAAAAGCATTCAACCGCAGAAAAGATATGGGTGAGATTTCCGGAAAACGGGCGGACCGGATTTTCCTCGTACCGGATGATCCGGGAAACGAAGATCCGCAGGCGATCTGTGAGGAGATCGGCGGATACATAGCAAGGGAAGGTGCATCCTTCCAGATCCGCATGGACCGCGGAGCAGCAATCCGGGAGGCGATTCTTGGCGCCGTACCGGGAGAGGTTGTTCTGATCCTTGGAAAAGGCGCGGACGTGACGATGCACGTCGGAAACGGAAATGTGCCGTACCGGTCAGATGCCGTCTATGCAAAAGAGGCGCTTGCCGAATATGGAAATGCATTTGCCGAAGCGGCAACGGCCCGTGAAACAGAAGAATAGAAGCAAAAACAGAGCAAAAAAGACACGGAACAGAAAAATCCGTGTCTTTTTTTGCGTCTGGCGGCAGCAGAAACGAAAATCAGACAGGAAATTTGGCGGATACATCCTACAAAATGTAGAAAAGAAGGACAGAAACTAACACATATGACGAAAAGTTGTTAAAAATATAACGAACGGAAGTTAGATATGTGAAACTGAACACAGAAAGCAAAAACCCGGGAACCATGCGGGAAAAGACGAATTCTGCGGGATGAAGGACAAAACTGTAAGTTTTTGGAAAGAATTCTTGTGAAAAAGAACAAAAAATGGTATAATTGTACTGAGATATATCCAGAGCACCCCTTCTGGAAGCGTACGGGCTCAGTGAGAAAAAAGATTTCACGAAAATGCTCGAAAAAAACACTTGTTAAATTCTTGTCATAGTGCTATGATAAGGAAAGTGAAAAATTTATCAATCACAAAAACCAACTAGGGGTATTTTAGAAAGGAGTATTTATGAGCAGCAAGATTACCATCATTGGAGCTGGAAGCGTTGGATCTACGATCGCCTATACACTGTCGAACGAAGATATCGCATCTGAGATCGTCCTCATCGATATTAATAAGAAAAAAGTAGAGGGAGAGGTTATGGATATCGCGCAGGGTACCTGCTTCCGCGATCCGGTCTCCATCATCGCAGGTGAGTATGAGGATGCCAAGGACTCTGATATCGTAATTATTACTTCCGGTATTGCAAGAAAGCCTGGCCAGACCCGTATTGAGCTGACCCAGACCAACGTAAACATCTTAAAATCCATCACACCGGAAATCGTAAAAGCGGCTCCGAATGCCATCTACATCATTGTAAGCAACCCGGTTGATATCATGACCTACGTGTTTACAAAGATCTCCGGACTTCCGGAAAACCAGATCCTTGGTTCCGGTACCATGCTGGATTCCGCAAGACTTCGCTGCGGACTGTCTGAACACCTCAACATTGCCCAGAAAAACATCCACGCTTACGTATTCGGTGAGCACGGCGATACTTCCTTCATTCCGTGGAGCGGCGCTTACGTTTCCGGTGTCAGCCTGGACGAGTACTACGAGACTGTAGAAAAAATGGGCAAGAACGTAACCAAGATCGACAAAGATGCTATGCTGGAGTACGTAAGAACTTCCGGCGGACAGGTTATTGCAAACAAAGGAGCTACTTTCTATGCAGTATCTGTTGCAGTATGCAAACTGGTAGCAACCATTCTTTCTTCTTCCGATTCCGTAGCAACCGTATCTTCCATGATGCACGGTGAGTACGGCATCGAGGATGTATGCTTAAGCACACTGACCCTCGTTGGACCGAAAGGCGTACAGGGCAAGATTCCGATGCGTATGACAAAAGAGGAAGTAGAAAAACTCAAAGCAAGTGCCGACACATTAAAAGCAGTTATCGCACAGATCGAGCACTAAGAGCGGGCAATAAGCTCAAAACATAAAATTTATGGCAGTGGCAGAAAGTGCGAAAGAGCGGTATCTCCCACTGCCTTAACGTGCGCCTGAAGAAATTTTCCGCCGGGTGTACATAAAAAGAGTATCGGAAACTTTTCCGGTGCCGGACAGAAGATACCGCAGGAAAAATGGAAACCAACAGGAGCAAGTAAGAAAGGAGCAATTCCATGACCTACAGTTATTTTCCGGGCTGTACGCTGAAGAACAAAGCAAAAGATCTGGATCACTATGCCAGAGAGTGCGCAAAAGTTCTGGGATTTGAACTGGAAGAAATTGAAAACTGGCAGTGCTGCGGAGCTGTGTATCCACAGGCATCCGATGAAATCGCCACAAAACTTTCTTCGGTTCGCGCCTTAGCAGACGCCAAAGAAAAAGGACAGGATCTGATCACGGTCTGTTCCGCCTGTCATCATGTAATCAAACGTGTCAACGATGATATGGCGAATGTAGAAGACATTCAGACCAAAGTAAACAACTACATGGCTCTTTCCGAGCCGTATCTTGGCGAAACAAAAGTGCTTCATTATCTGGAAGTGCTGCGTGACGTCGTTGGATTCGACAAGATCAAAGAAAAAGTGGTAAATCCATTAAAAGGAAGAAAAATCGGCGCATATTACGGCTGTATGCTGCTTCGTCCGAGTACCACAATGCAGTTTGACGATCCGGAGAATCCGACAATCATTGAAGATTTTATCAAGGCCCTTGGCGCAACACCGGTCGTATATCCGATGAGAAATGAGTGCTGCGGTGGCTACATATCCCTGAAAGAAAAGAAAATGGCATCCAACATGGTAGACCAGATCATGGCGTCCGCATCCTACAAAGGAGCAGAAGAACTGATCACCGCATGTCCGCTTTGCATGTACAACCTGCGCAATAACGGAACAAAAGAAGGTCTTCCGGTTACCTACTTTACCGAGCTTCTCGCAGAAGCACTCGGCATCAAAGAGGAGGTGCAGGCATGAAAATTGTAACATCCGATGAAATCCGTGCCATCGCCGGCGTGGATACCAGAAAATGTATGCGATGCGGTAAATGCTCTGCATCCTGCCCTGCTTACAATGAGATGGACATCCGTCCGCATCAGTTCGTATCCTATGTACAGAACGGCGATGTGGAAGCACTGATGAACTCCAAGTCCATCTGGAAATGCCTCTCCTGCTTCGCATGCGTAGAGCGCTGTCCAAGAGACGTAAAACCTGCCAAACTGATCGAGGCAGTCCGTCTTTCTGTCATCCGCCAGAAAGGTGAGAATTATCTCTCCCCGGATGAAATTCCGGCACTTCTGGACGATGAGACTCCGCAGCAGCTGCTGATGAGTGCATTCCGTAAATATAGAAAGTAAAAAACAACCCATCCACAGAAAGGTGAGAGAAAAGTGCAAAGAATAGGAGTATTTGTCTGCCACTGCGGTACAAATATTGCGGCTACCGTTGATGTTAAAAAAGTTGTTGATGTCATCAGCAAAGAGCCGGGTGTTGTACATGCAGAGGATTATCAGTATATGTGTTCCGAAACAGGTCAGCAGAAAGTGATCGATGCCATTCAGAACGAGCATCTGACCGGCGTTGTGATCTGTTCCTGCTCTCCGCGTATGCATGAAGGAACGTTCCGCAAAGCAGCAGAAAAAGCGGGTCTGAACCCGTATCAGCTGGAGATTGCAAACATTCGTGAGCAGTGTTCCTGGATTCACAAAGATATGGAAGAGGCTACCGAGAAGGCCGTGATCCTGGCCCGTGCAGCCGTTGCAAAAGTTATGCTGGACACCCCGCTTACCCCGGGCGAGAGCCGCGTTGTAAAACGTGCGCTGGTGATCGGAGGCGGTATCGCAGGTATTCAGACAGCACTGGATATCGCAGATGCAGGATATGAAGTAGATATCGTAGAGAAGACCCCAAGTATCGGCGGAAGAATGTCCCAGCTCGATAAAACATTCCCAACCCTTGACTGTTCTTCCTGTATCCTGACTCCTCGTATGGGAGAGGTAAATGCCCATGAGAAGATCAATATCTATACCTACAGTGAAGTAGAGAGCGTTGGCGGATTTGTCGGTGATTTCAAAGTAGATATCCGCAAAAAAGCAAGATACGTAGATATGGACAAATGTACCGGATGTGGTCTCTGCCAGGAGAAATGTCCATCTAAGAAAAACTTAAGTGAGTTCAACCGCGGACTGTCTACACGTACTGCAATTTACACACCGTTCGCACAGGCAGTTCCGAATGTACCGGTCATTGATACTGCAAACTGTATCCATTTCAAAACCGGAAAATGCGGTATCTGTTCCAAAGTCTGCGCAGCAGGTGCAGTAAATTACGATCAGAAAGATGAAGTAATTACAAGAGAGTACGGTGCTATCGTTGTTGCAACCGGTTTTGATACCATCAATCTGGATAAGTTTGATGAATATTATTACAACCAGAGTAAAGATGTTATCACTTCTCTTGAGATGGAACGTCTGATGAACGCTGCCGGCCCGACAGGCGGTAAAGTAGTACGTCTTTCCAATGGCGAGCATCCGAAGGATATCGTATTTATCCAGTGCGTCGGCTCCCGTGACGTAACCTGCAGAGGAAAGAGCTATTGCTCCAAGATCTGCTGTATGTACACCGCAAAACAGGCCATGCTGGTGCGTGACCATTATCCGGATGTCAATGTACATGTCTTCTACATTGATGTTCGTACCCCAGGTAAGAACTTCGATGAGTTCTATCGCCGTGCAGTAGAAGAGTTTAGTGTAGATTATATCAAGGGTCAGGTAGGAAAAGTATCTGAGGCTCCGAACGGACGTCTTCTGGTACAGGGATCCGACCTTCTGGACAACCGTCAGATCAAGATGGAAGCAGACCTTGTTGTCCTTGCAACGGCAATCGAGCCGAGTAAAGATGCAAGAAAACTGGCTACCATGCTGACTGCAAGTATGGATACCAACGATTTCTTTACCGAGGCACACGCAAAACTGCGTCCGGTAGAGTCTCCGACCGCAGGAGTTTTCCTCTCCGGTGTATGTCAGGGACCAAAAGATATTCCGGAAACCGTTGCACAGGCTGGAGCAGCTGCTGTCAAAGTAGTCGGACTGCTTGCAAAAGACAAACTGACCACCAACCCGTGTACAGCAGAATCCAATCCGCTGTTCTGTAATGGATGTGCATCCTGTGAAAAAGTCTGCCCATATGGCGCGATTTCTTACGAAGATCGTCAGGTCAACGACCACGGAATCCGCGAAACCAGACATGTGGCAGTCGTTAACGGCGCACTTTGCCATGGATGTGGTGCATGTACCGTTGCATGTCCGTCCGGTGCTATGGACCTGAAAGGATTCTCCAATAGACAAATTCTCGCGGAGGTAGATGCAATATGCCGATAGATAACAACGAAAACAAAGAATTTAAGCCAGTCATCGTGGCATTCTGCTGCAACTGGTGCTCCTACGCAGGAGCAGACCTGGCAGGTTCCAGCCGTCTTTCCTATCCGGCAGACGTAAAGATCATCCGTGTTCCATGTTCCTGCCGTGTTAATCCGCTTTTTATCTTAAGAGCTTTCCAGAAGGGTGCTGACGGAGTCATCCTCTGCGGATGCCATCCGGGAGACTGCCATTACAGCACAGGAAACTATTATGCAAGAAGACGTATGACCCTGCTGTTCTCCATGCTCGATTACATTGGTGTTGAGAACGGACGTACCCGTGTGGAATGGGTATCCGCCGCAGAAGGTGTGAAATTCTCCCAGACCATGAACGAGTTCATTGAGCAGGTGAGAAGTCTTGGTAAAAATGTCAGATTGGAGGATTTACGATGCAAGAAAAATTAGTATCACGCGCAAAAGAGCTTCTGTCTGACGGTACCGTAGTCCGCGTTCTTGGCTGGAGAAAAGGCGATACAGATTTCAGCGCAGAGCCTGCATTTTTTGAAAGTGCCGAGAGTCTTGACGAATTTACCTATGACGGATTCTGTGGTGCCAACTTAAGCAAATACATGATTAAAGCATCAAAAGAAGAAGGAAAAACACTCGTTTTCTTAAAACCGTGCGATACCTACAGTTTTAATCAGTTAATCAAAGAGCATCGTGTGGACCGCGAGAAAACCTACATCGTTGGTGTAGGATGCGACGGAAAACTCGATATCGAGAAAATCCGTGAAGCAGGCTGCAAGGGTATTACCGCTGTAACAGAGGACGGCGATACCATCAAAGTTGCAACGGTTTACGGTGACAAAGAGCTGAAAAGAGAGGATGTCATCCTCGAGAGATGCAAAGCCTGCAAGGGTGGAAAACATGTAGCATACGATGAGCTTGCAGAAGGCTGTGACGAGGAAAAACCGGCAAAAGAAGGCCGTTTCGAACTGGTTGAAAAGCTTGAGGCAATGGCTCCGGAAGAACGGTTCGCATTCTGGCAGAATGAGCTTTCCCGCTGTATCCGCTGTAATGCATGCCGCAACGTATGTCCGGCCTGCAGCTGTATCAAATGCGTATTTGACAATGATCGTTACGATACTGCACAGAAAGCAAACACTACGACATTTGAGGAGCAGATGTTCCACATCATCCGTGCATTCCACGTTGCCGGACGCTGCACGGACTGCGGCGAGTGTTCCCGCGTATGTCCGCAGCATATTCCGCTGCACCTTCTGAATCGTAAATTCATCAAAGATATCGATGAGTTCTACGGAGAGTATCAGGCAGGAGAAGACACAGACAGCCGTGCACCGCTCACCAACTTCACACAGGAAGATGTAGAGCCAAGTATCGTCAAGGAAAGGGGTTAAGGGATGTATCAGATTAGCAGAGAAAAAATGCCGGAGCTCCTTGCCGCTGTTGCAAAGGAGATGGATCTTTTCCTTCCGGTACAAAACAATGGAATTACCAATTTCGGTTTCTGGACCGAGGACGCGAAAGTGGATCTCGATACCTTAAAAACCGTAAAATCCCCAAAAGACGCCTTTTTCCCGCAGAGTGAAGTTCTTTACTCCTGCTATCAGAAGGCAAACAAGACCAGCATCGAGCCGGCAGCATTAAAAGACGCGCCGTTCGCTATTTTCGGCGTTCGTCCATGCGATGTCCGCGCTTTCGATGTTCTGGACCGCGTATTCTTAAGCGAGCCGGCTGACGTTTACTATGCAGCAAGAAGAGAGCACGGCATTGTGGTTTCTCTTGCATGTCATGAGCCGGAAGACAGCTGCTTCTGCAAGACCTTCGGTATCGATGCGGCAGAACCGCAGGCTGATGTTGCGATGTGGCAGGTAGCTGACGGTTATGCATGGGAAGCAAAAACCGAAAAGGGTGAGAAGCTGACAGAGCTTGTGAAAGAATACCTTACCGAGCAGGATCTTGCAAAAGAGGTTGAGGCTGAAAAAGAAGCCATCCGTACCCTGATCGACAAGATGCCAAACAGCAATCTCTCCCTCGAGGGATGGGGCGTAGGCAAGACAAAAGAGCGTTTCGATGATCCGAAATGGAAAGAGCTTTCCGATGCCTGCTTAGGCTGCGGAACCTGTACGTTCTCCTGTCCGACCTGCCAGTGCTATGATATCAAGGATTTCAATACAGGAAACGGTGTACAGCGTTACCGTTGCTGGGATTCCTGTATGTACTCTGACTTCACGATGATGGCAGCAGGAAACAACCGTACCACACAGATGCAGCGTTTCCGTCAGCGTTTCATGCACAAGCTGGTTTACTTCCCGGATAACAACGATGGAATGTATTCCTGCGTCGGATGCGGACGCTGCGTAGAGAAATGCCCGCAGTCGCTGAATATCGTAAAAGTCATCAAACGCATGGGAGGTACCAAGTAAATGTGCAATTGTAGTTGTGGAAGCGAAGAAAAGAAAAACGCTTTGCTGCCGCAGGTCGGTATCATCACAGATATCCGCCGCGAAACACCGGACGTAAAGACATTCCGTATCGTTCGTCCGGACGGCACCAAGCTGTTTGAACATATGCCGGGCCAGTGCGCAATGCTCTGCGTGCCGGGCGTTGGAGAGGCGCTGTTTTCCATTACATCCTCCCCGACAAATAAAGAGTACCAGGAGTTCTCCATCAAGGAGTGCGGTACTTTAACAAACTATCTTCACAATATGTCCGTAGGAGATGAAATCCTGGTTCGTGGACCGTACGGAAATCATTTCCCGGTAGAAACTGTATTAAAAGGACAGGACCTGCTGTTCATCGCCGGCGGTATCGGACTTGCTCCGCTGCGTTCCGTGATCAATTACGTACTGGACAATCGTGACAACTACGGTACCGTAGATATCGTTTACGGTTCCCGTTCCAAAGACGATCTGGTACAGTTAAAAGAGATCCAGGAAGTATGGGCGAAAGCAAAAGATGTCAACGTGCATCTGACGATTGACCGTGAGCAGGAAGGCTGGGACGGCCATGTAGGATTCGTTCCGAATTATGTGAAAGAACTGAACATGTCCGTTGACAAAACAGCTCTGATCTGCGGACCGCCGATCATGATCAAATTTGTTCTTCAGGGACTTCAGGAACTGGGCTATGAGAAAACACAGGTTTACACCACTTTGGAGCTTCGTATGAAATGCGGTATCGGAAAATGCGGCCGCTGCAACATCGGAGATAAATACGTCTGCAAGGACGGCCCTGTTTTCCGCTGCGACGAGATTGACGAATTACCGAACGAATATTAAACGGAGGTTGAAGAAAATGCAGGAAATGGTAAATATTTACGTTTACGGCAAGAAGTATTCCGTACCTGGCGATCTGACCATTATGACCGCTATGGAGTATGCCGGATATCAGTTAAAACGCGGATGCGGATGCCGTCACGGATTCTGCGGTGCATGTGCGACCATCTACAGAATCAAAGGAAAGAATGAGCTGAAAACCTGTCTGGCATGTCAGACACAGGTAGAAGACGGTATGTATATCGCAAGCCTTCCGTTCTATCCGATCGACAAGAGAACCTACGATATCGAAGAGATCAGCGCAGAGCAGAGAGTCATGATGGATCTGTATCCGGAAATCTACAGCTGCGTTGGATGTAATGCATGTACCAAAGGATGTCCTCAGGATCTGAACGTTATGCAGTATATCGCATACGCACAGAGAGGCGACTTCAAAAAATGTGCAGAAGAGTCCTTCGACTGCATCGGCTGCGGAATCTGTGCATCCCGCTGTCCGGCTGGTATCTCCCATCCGATGGTAGGAGAACTGGCAAGACGTCTGAACGGAAAATACATTGCTCCGAAGTCTGAACATGTAAAGAACCGTGTAGCAGAGATCAAAGAAGGAAAATTCGATGATCTGATCGAGCAGGTTATGCAGAAACCGATCGAAGAAATGCAGGAACTTTACAACAACCGTGAGATCGAGAAATAAGGAGGGAATTTCGAATGTATACACTGGCCAATATGCAGGACTCTATTAAAAAGGTAGAAGCTACCAGAGCCCAGAGAATGGCAACAGAGCCAAGAAGAATGACAGCGGATGAGAAAGATGCCCTTCTTGCAGCATATCATCCGGACTATAAAGAGGAAGGCTTCATCACCCTGAAAGTCGGTCCGAACAAAGGCGAGAAAGTTCCGACAGAGCTCGGCTATCTGCTGGAGTCCAACAGCCGTATCCTCGGTGTTGACATCGACCTTGACAAAGTAGATTATGACGTAGATGTACTGGTTATCGGTGCCGGTGGAGCAGGTTCTTCTGCAGCTATCGAGGCTCACGAGGCTGGCGCAAACGTTATGATTACCACCAAACTGAGAATTGGTGATGCAAACACCATGATGGCAGAAGGTGGAATCCAGGCAGCAGACAAAGAGAACGACTCCCCGGCACAGCATTATCTCGATGCATTCGGCGGCGGACACTTTGCTGCAAGACCGGAACTGCTCCGCAAGCTCGTAATGGAAGCTCCGGATGCAATCTCCTGGCTGGAAAACCTGGGCGTTATGTTTGATAAAGATGAGAACGGCCGTATGGTAACAACACACGGCGGCGGAACTTCCAGAAAACGTATGCATGCATGCCGTGACTACTCTGGAGCAGAGATCATGAGAACACTGCGTGATGAAGTCATCAACCGCGGTATTCCGGTGATCGAGTTCTCTTCCGCAGTAGAGCTGATCAAAGACGATAAGGGACAGGTTGCAGGTGCTGTTCTCCAGAACATGGAGACTGGCGAGTACCAGGTAGCAAAGGCAAAAACCGTTATCATCGCAACAGGTGGTGCGGGACGTCTTCACTACAACAACTTCCCGACATCCAACCATTACGGTGCAACCGCTGACGGTCTGATCCTTGGATACCGTGCAGGCGCTCCGCTTCTGTATCAGGATACCATTCAGTACCATCCGACCGGAGCTGCTTACCCGGCTCAGATCTTCGGTGCTCTGGTAACCGAGAAAGTACGTTCTCTGGGCGCAATGCTCGTAAACGTAGACGGCGAAGCATTCATGCATCCGCTGGAAACCCGTGATGTATCTGCAGCAAGCATCATCCGCGAGTGCTCCGACGACCGCAACGAGGGCGTTGAGACTCCACAGGGCAAGGCTGTATGGCTGGATACTCCAATGATCGAGCTGATCCACGGAGAAGGCACCATTGAGAAGAGAATCCCGGCTATGTTCCGTATGTTTATGCAGTATGGCATCGATATGAGAAAAGAGCCGATCCTGGTTTACCCGACGCTGCATTATCAGAACGGTGGACTGGAAATCAACGGCGAAGGCTTTACCAACACCGTAAGCAACCTGCTCGTAGCAGGTGAGGCAGTTGGAGGAATCCACGGAAGAAACCGTCTGATGGGTAACTCTCTGCTGGACGTTATCGTATTTGGCCGTGATGCAGGAAAAGCTGCAGCAGCCAAAGCAAAAGACGTAACACTTGGCAAGATGAATCTGGATCATGTGGAGAAATATGCCGAGACCTTAAAAGAGGCAGGCATCGACACCGGTATGGTATCTCCGCAGCTTCTGCCGGATTATGCAGGTAAAAGACACCTGTAAAATGCAGTAACCGCGAAAAAGCGTGTCGGAAGGGGGCGGCGTTTAAAAGCCGCTTCCGGGACACGCTTTCCGTGCTGAAATCCAAAAGGTTTTTCGGTACGATAAATCATAGAAGTAAAGAAAGGTGGAGAACCCCATGCGTGAAATTCAGGCTAGTACCATTACGGATGTGGTAGAGAAACTTTGTATCGAAGCAAACTATCATCTTCCGGAAGACGTAAAATGTGCCATCACAGGCTGCCGTGCCTGCGAGGATGGCGAGATTGCAAAAGGCGTTCTGGATAAAATCGTAGAAAACTACGAAATTGCAGATGCACAGAACGTGCCGATCTGCCAGGATACCGGAATGGCATGTGTTTTCCTGGAAATCGGACAGGATGTACACATTGCCGGAGGAGATCTTGCAGAGGCAGTCAATGAAGGCGTCAGAAGAGGATATGACAAAGGATACTTAAGAAAATCCGTTGTCAAAGATCCGGTCAGAAGAGGAAACACCGGAGACAATACACCGGCTATGCTCTACACCGAGATCGTTCCTGGCGAGCAGATCAAAGTTACCGTAGGCCCGAAAGGCTTCGGAAGCGAAAATATGAGTATGATCCGTATGTTCAAACCGTCCGCAGGTCTTCAGGGAATCAAGGATTTCATCCTGGAAGTTGTTGAGACAGCAGGCCCGAACCCATGCCCGCCTATGGTAGTCGGCGTTGGTATCGGCGGAACCTTCGATAAATGTGCACTGCTTGCGAAAAAAGCACTGATGCGCCCGATCGATTCCGAGAACCCGGATCCGTTCTACGCAGATCTGGAAAAAGAAATGCTGGAGAAAGTCAACAAACTCGGCATCGGACCGCAGGGCTTTGGCGGAAAGACCACAGCCATCGGCCTCAACATTGAGACAATGCCGACTCATATCGCGGGAATGCCGTGTGCAGTCAACATCAACTGCCATGTTACCCGTCATAAAACGGAGGTGATCTGATCATGGAAAAACATATTCAGCTGCCTTTAACAGAGGAACTGGCAAAAACACTGCATGCCGGAGATACCGTATATCTTTCCGGAACTATCTATACTTCCCGTGACGCAGGCCACAAGAGAATGTGTGAAGCGCTCGCAAGAGGAGAAAAAATCCCGTTTGATCCGACAGACGCTACGATTTACTACGTAGGACCGACCCCTGCAAAACCAGGCCAGGTCATCGGATCTGCAGGTCCTACCACCAGCGGCCGTATGGATGCGTATGCTCCGACCATGATGTCCGTAGGCGCAAGAGGAATGATCGGTAAGGGCGCACGTCTTCCGGAAGTTGTAGAAGCCATGAAGAAATATCATGGCGTATACTTCGGAGCCATCGGCGGAGCCGGCGCACTGCTTGCAAAATGCATCAAAAAAGCAGAGCTGATCGCATACGAAGATCTCGGTGCAGAGGCACTTCGCCGTCTGGAAGTAGAGGATATGCCGCTTTTCGTTATCATCGACTGTGAGGGAAATAACCTGTATGAGATGGGAAGAAAAGAATACTTAGAAGCGCATAAAGAAGACTAAAGGTTACATTTGTAACGACGAAATACAAGAGAGACCATAGACCCGTCTGATTATTTCAGACAGGTCTCAAGCTGAAAAGACATCAGGGCATTAACACTTGCAAGCGACTTTCGGCAGAAAAAGAAATGAAAGAGGAAGAAAAACATGACTGTAGAAATGATAAGCCACTTACTGGAAGCACTGATGATCCTGTGCTTTGGCCTGTCCTGGCCGCTGTCCATTTATAAATCCTGGACTTCAAGAACAGCAAAAGGAAAGAGCCTTTACTTTGAGGTGTTCATCTGGATCGGATATATTTTCGGTATTGCCAACAAATTTATCAGCTATATGAACAACCCGGACAAAGACTGGATCTTTTTCCTTGCATGGGCTTTCTATTTCCTGAACATTGCAGAGATCACCGTAGATATGGTGCTGTACTTCCGCAATGTAAAACTGGATAAGAAAAGAGAAGCAGAAAACAAATAGGACAACGGAATACAGTTAGATGTATGGAATCCCCGTCTGTGCGGCAGCTTATGCGGTACAGACGGGGATTCTTACGTTTGTCTTAAGTTGTCTTACGATTTCCGAGATGGGTTGCATGGCGGGGAGATCCTTCGATATAATGAGGGTATCAGAAATGAAAGTAAACCAAAGCCTTTTTCAAACACGGTTTCGGAAGGGAGGATTTTTATGAGACGGTATGCATGGGTAACAGCAGTGTGTCTGGCGGTACTGATGGTAAGCGGCTGCGGAAATCAGACAGGGCAGGAGGCAAAACAAAATCCGGTGAGTGTATCGGAGAGCACAGCATCCGGTGCATCGGAGGCAGAAACAAAATCAGATGATATGGTGTCGGATGGAGATACTGTGAAAGAGGTCGATGATGGTTTTGGGAACGACGAAGAAGGAAAAAACGAAAAAGGAGCTTCCGCCGTAAAACTGGAAGAGGGAGAAATCTACCGGGATGATCTGGACGGGGATGCGTCAGAGGAAGAAGTTTCTTTTTCTTTTGAGGGTGATGGAAAAAATGGTCATGACTTCGAAAACTATAAGTATATTCTGACGCTCAACTATGGAGAGAATGTGAAGCAGTTCGAGATCCTGGGCGGATATGAAGCAACCTGGATGATACGAACAAAGAGTGGTGACCACTATTTGTATCAGGAATCGTATCACGAAGACGGACTATATTCGGTAACCGTTTTCCGGGTATCATCGGATGAAGCTGTGGGACTTGGCTGTCTGGATGGAAGAATTGGAGATAACGGAATAGAAGATGTTGACGCGTTTTCCTGGGTGGAAAGAATCAATCTGCTGGGAACGTATGCCGGGGAACGGAACGTCGGGGTCGGAAGCGAGGGACTTCCGGAGGCGAAAGAAGATGCATGGACAATTTTCTGGGACAAAAAACCGCTCGTCCTGAAGCAGGAACTGGAAGTTATCGTTCAAAACGAAGACGGAAGTACAGAAAACAGAGTCCTTCCGGCAGGTACGGAACTGATTCCACAGGAAACCGATAAAGAAACGTATCTGGATGCAGAAACTTCGGATGGAACACGGTGCCGGATTGAAGTGGAGACAGAAGACGGATATACTTATATGATTCACGGGGTAGATGAGCATGCATATTTTGCAGATCTTCCGTATGCCGGATAAAGCCGCGAAAAGAAGGGATTGCAGGAACGGAAAAAGAACGGTATACTGTGTATAGAATCTGCTTGACTTAAAGTGCACTTTATAGTTTAGAATAAAGAAAGCTGGAGATTTGCAGTGTCAGAAAAGAGAAGGTTCTGGCAGAGCAGAGGTTTCAGCTTTCTTTTTATGTTGTACCGTATGTGAGTACAAAAGAAAAGAGTTGAAAAACGAAAACGAGGTGAAATGTTTTGGAGGCAAGAGAGGTACTGGAAAAAGTAAAAAACAACGAAATCTCCATCGAAGAGGCAGAAAAATATTTCAAAAAAGAGCCGTTCGAGGAGATGGGATATGCGAAGCTTGACACGCATCGTGAAATCCGAAGCGGGTTTCCGGAGGTGATTTTCTGTGCGCGGAAGGCGGATGCGCATCTGCTGGAAATTTTTACGCGTCTCTATGCGCAGGACGGCGAGGTTTTTGGAACGAGGGCCAGCGAGCACCAGTATGAGCTGATCCGGGAAAAGTTCCCGGAAGTGGTTTATGATCCGCTGTCGCATATTTTAAAAATAGAGAAGAAAGACAAAAAGCGAATTGGCAAAATTGCCGTCTGTACGGCGGGAACCGCAGACATTTCCGTTGCTGAGGAAGCGGCGCAGACGGCAGAATACTTCGGAGCAAACGTCGAGCGAATTTATGATGTCGGCGTGAGTGGTATCCACCGTCTGCTGTCACGCCTCGATACGATTCAGAGTGCCAACTGTGTTGTAGCCGTTGCCGGTATGGAAGGAGCGCTGGCAAGCGTGCTCGGCGGCCTGGTGGATAAACCGGTCATCGCAGTTCCGACTTCTGTGGGCTACGGGGCCAGCATGAACGGTCTTTCGGCGTTGCTTACGATGATTAATTCCTGTGCGAACGGAATTGCTGTCGTAAACATCGACAACGGTTATGGGGCCGGATATATTGCAACACAGATTAACAGAATGGGAGTGCATAAAGATGAGTAAAAGTTTATATCTGGAGTGCGGGAGCGGAATCAGCGGGGATATGACCGTTGCGGCTCTGCTCGATCTGGGAGCAGACCAGGAGGTACTGGAGAAGGCACTGGCAAGCCTTCAGCTGCCGGGATACAAAACTGCCGTTACGAGAGTGAAAAAATCGGGGCTGGATGCCTGCGACTTCAATGTCATTCTGGATGCGGAGCATGAGAACCACGATCATGATATGGCGTATCTGCATGGGGATATGGCGAAAGCGCATGCACATGGAGAGGAGCATGTACACCATCATGAGCATACGCACGATCATGAGCATGTACACAAGCACGAGCATACGCACGATCATGAGCATGTACATGACCAGAAACATACACACAGCCATGACCAGGAACACGCAGGAGAGCATCAGCACCATTATGAGCACCGCGGCCTGCCGGAGATTCTTGCCATTATCCGCCGCGGTGATCTGACACCGGGAGCGAGAGCTCGGGCAGAGCGGATTTTCCAGATTCTTGCAGAAGCAGAAGCAAAAGCGCACGGTGTGCCGCTCGATCAGGTGCATTTTCACGAGGTAGGAGCGGTCGATTCCATCGTAGATATTGTTGCCGCCGCCGTCTGCCTGGATAACCTGGCGCCGGATGAGGTTATCGTGACGGGGCTTTGCGAGGGAAGCGGCTTCATCCGATGCCAGCATGGACTGATTCCGGTTCCGGTTCCGGCCGTTTTAAATATCGTGCAGACGCACGGCCTGACGCTTATTCCGACCGGAACCAAGGGCGAGCTTGTTACACCGACCGGTGCAGCCATTGTTGCAGCGATCCGCACAAAGGAGAAACTTCCGTATTCCTTCAAATGCACAAAAACAGGTCTTGGAGCCGGAAAACGGACGTATGAGCGGCCGTCACTTTTACGGGCTATGATGCTGGAAACCGAGGAAAATGACGAAAAAGATACGATCTGGAAGCTGGAATGCAATATCGACGACTGCACCGGTGAGGCGCTTGGCTACTGTATGGGAAAACTGCTGCAGGCAGGTGCAAGGGATGTTCATTATATCCCAGTCTATATGAAGAAAAATCGTCCGGCATATCAGCTGGATGTGATCTGCGATGAAGAAAAGCGGGAAACGCTGGAGAGTATTATTTTCACGGAGACAACCACGATCGGAATCCGTCGCTGCCAGATGGAGCGTACCGTGATGAAACGCGAATTTGCAACGATCACGACCGAATACGGGGATGCCGCTGTCAAGATCTGCCGTCATGGGGAGATAGAAAAAGTTTACCCGGAGTACGAGAGTGCCGCACTTATTGCTGAAAAAAGCGGTATGCCGGTTGGTGAGGCCGGTGCGTGGATCGTACAGAAATATAAAGAAGGAAAGTAAAAAACATGAGATATTTGAAACCACATTTTTACGATCAGTTTACATGCACAGCAGGAGATTGTCCGGATACCTGCTGCGCCGGCTGGCAGATTGTGATCGACGAGGATTCTCTGGAGCGGTACGGAAAGGAGCAGGGCGAGTTTGGAAAACGTCTGCGCAATTCCATCGACTGGGAAGAGGAGTGTTTCTATCAGAAGAACCGCCGCTGTGCTTTTTTGAATGATGAGAATCTCTGTGACCTCTACAAGGCACTGGGCCCGGATGCGCTTTGCGATACGTGCCGTCTGTACCCGAGACATACGGAAGAATATGAGGGACTGCGGGAGCTTTCCCTGTCCCTTTCCTGCCCGGAGGCGGCGCGAATCATTCTGTCCTGCCAGGAGCCGGTGCGCTTCCTTGCGGAGGAGACCGACGAGGAGGATGATTTCGAAGAGTTCGATTTCATGATGTTCTCGCAGCTGGAAGATACCAGAGATGTTCTGTTCAAAATTCTGCAGAACCGTACGATGCCGCTGCAGGAGCGCATGAGGGCGGCGGAACAGCTTGCCGAACAGTATCAGATCTGCATGGAAGAACAGCGGGAATACGATATTGATGATCTGCTTCGGAAATATGAGAAGCATTTGGAAGAGGGAACCTTAAGCGAGTGCGCAGCGGAAAGTCTGGCCAAAAAAGGTGTGGACGCTGCGGGATTCCACGTATGGGAACGTCAGAGAAAAGAACTGGCTGTTCTCCGAAGCCTCGAGCGCCTGCGCCCGGAATGGGATGAGGTGCTTGACGGTACAGAAAAAGTGCTGTACCAGAACGGCGAATCTGCTTACCAGGCCATCTGTGAAGAATTCCACCGCACCTTTGGAGCGAAAAGCAGCCGTCGTGCCGAGTGGGAAAACATAGGCGAGCAGCTTCTGATGTTCTTCGTCTACACCTATTTCTGCGGTGCCGTCTACGATGATATGGTCTGTTCCAAAATGGAACTTGCCCTTTTCTCCGTTCGCTGGATCCAGGAAATCCTGCTTGCGCGGTGGCTGGAAAACGGAAAAACACTTTCCATGCATGACGTTGAGGAGCTTTCCTGGCGTTATGCACGCGAGGTTGAGCATTCCGACGATAACCTGAATGCGCTCGAGGACTGGCTGTTTGAGACTTACGCGCCGGAAGGATGTGTACTGGAAGAAGAACAGGAATAGAAGAGGAAGAAAAATCATGCAGGAAAAGCAAAAGAAATAGATGCTGCGTATTGCGCTTTATCTGGTTGGAATTATTGTGCTGGCACTTGGCATCACATTGAATACAAAGACGAACCTCGGCGTGTCGCCCATCATCTCCATTCCGTACGCTGTGGCACAGATTTTTGGCTATGAAACAGGAACGGCAGTCTTTGTGGCGTATCTGATCTTTATCGTATTGCAGATTGTGCTGCTGAAAGGAAAATTTCCACCGTTCCAGCTCTTACAGGTTGCGGCCAGCTACCTGACCAGCGCCTTTATTACCATCTTTGACCGGGTTCTCCCGGTACCTGAACAGATGGGAAGCCGGCTTCTTGTCCTTGCCCTTGCTATCGGAATGATCGGTGCAGGACGACCGGTGGGAATCGGAATCGGCACTGTTGTAGCCATGGTCTGCACGGGAAGAGTGATCGCGCTGTTTAACCATTTTGGAAAGAAGAAATAGAAGAAATCACAATCGCATAGCACGCCAATACCCCTGTCGAAAAACCTTGAGTTTTCGGTGGGGGTTTGTTATAATGAAAGACAGCGAAAGAAAAATTTTTTGATTTGTCATAAGGCGTTTGTTTGCGTTATGAGAAGTGCGAAGGAGGAAGTGGCAAATGAACTTAGTTATTACGATGAGCCGCCGGTTTGGCACAGGGGCGAGTATTATTGCAAAAGAACTTTCCGAGAGACTGCATATCCCGGTATATGATAAGGACGATGTAGAGCACGGCATGCGTGAAAATGCCTTTGAATCTGAGGCGGATGCGATCCGCGAACTGGCAAAACAGCCGTGTATTATTATTGGACGGTGCGCTTCGGAGTTTCTGAAAAATAAGAGCAACGTCATTAATATTTACGTTTGCGCGGACAAAGAGGATCGCATCAATCGTATCATGAAGTTGTTTTCTCTGACAAGAGAAGCTGCTGAGGTGATGCTGGAAGAGACCGATAAGCAGCGTGCCGAGTATTATTACAAGAATACCGGAAAAACATGGGGAGATGTGAATAACTATCATATGATCCTGAATACATCGGATCTTGGCATCGAGAACTGCGCAGATATTCTGATGCGGTATTTTGAAATGAAAGATTATATCTAAACGAGATACAGAAAAAGTAAGAGATTATAAAAAATCAGGTGTTTCCCAAAAAGAGAAGCACCTGATTTTTTGATCCCATTTAGTAAGTCTGATACGTATTGCTGTAACTGCGGCCAGAGAAGTAATTCTGTTTCAGAACCAGAAACAGTTCGGCATCGGTTGCGTACTCATACGGATTCGCATAGAAGAGACCGACAAGACCGCAGGTGATGGAAGAGAGAATCTTCCATCCGATAAAGGAAAGATCCAGGATGAAGGCATTCATTTTTTCGCCATCCATCATTTCACGGCTGATCCGAAATGCGTCCTCTGTGGAAAGATCCGGGCAGTCGGCTAAAAGATACGGTACCATACGGTATTCATAAGATTTTACAATTCCAGGAATAATAAGAAGCAGCGACCAGAGGAAAGTGTAAAGCTTCATCAAAAACAGAGTCCAGACTGTTTTTCCGTAGGTGCCATTCTGGAATCCAGACAGCATATAGCCAAGTCCCGCTTTTTCCATTGAGTTTTCGATGAAAAACCTTGCGCCTCCGACTTCGAAGGGAGCCAGGATAAAAATGTCGATGAGAATAAATGCAAGTCCGATGATAAGAAGCACAATACCACCGAAAACAGAAAAAACAAATTTAACCGGACCAAGCGGGGTGAATCTTTCAGCAAAAGATGCAACATTAAGGTTATCGGAAGAAATGGTAAATCCGGATATACTGGACGTATTGTGCTGATTTCCATTATTGGAATTTCCGGAATTGGAAGTACCGCTTCCGACCAGCAGCGTCAGAATCAGGGCTGCTACCACACAGATCCAGTAATTGCGTAAAAATGCGGCTTTTCCGCGGGTTTTCAGTTGCTCTCGTGTCCACATAAAAAGACCTCCCTCTTAATGTAAGTGTAAACAGCAGACAATTCTGCCAAGTCACGATTATCTTACCATGGAGCAGGTGAAACATCAAGACAGCTTAAGGAAAGTTTAAGAAATTGGCAGAAAGATTAAAGTGGAAATGTGCATTCTTAAATAAAGATTTTACTTGTGAAGCGGGGATGAATGTGCTATAATCTCTCCGGTGCGTCAGAACGCAGCGGGGCCGGGTTTCTCCGGGGTGCGTTCTGAAAAAAAGAAACCTGTACGTTGAATTGACAAAGAGAGCGAGGAATTTACGTGTATCTGACAAAGGACGAGTTTCTGCAGAAATTTGGAATTCTGCCGCAGGAATTTGAAGAAGCAGATATTTCCTGGGAAGAACTGCTGGAAATTGCGGATGATTATGAACGGCACCGGCCGACGCTGGAAAAGATCCGAAAAGAATTTGTGGCAGAATTTCTGCAGGACAAGGAAAAAGAGATCGGACTGCAGTCGTACCACAGCCGCCTGAAGGACACCGAACATCTGGTGGAAAAGCTGGTGCGTAAGCGTCTGGAAAATTATGCAAAATACCGGAAAATGGATGCGACAAACTATATGCGTTATGTGACAGACCTGATCGGAATCCGGGGACTTTTGCTGTATCGGGAGGACTGGGTAAACTTCCATAAATATATTACCCACTGGTTTAAAAACGATCCGGAAAAATACATCCGTGATTACGGCCGTGACTACGACAAAAATGCGTCGGGCTATATGGCAGAGCCGCCGAAAGTCCATACAAGACTTGGCGATTACGCCGACATCTATATGAACTGGATTCCGGAGGAGAACATTCTGGACCGGAAACATTACCGTGCGGTGCATTACATTGTCATTTACCGCGGCGTCTACATTGAAATTCAGATTAAGACGCTGTTCGAGGAGGGCTGGGGAGAGATTGACCACAGCATTCTTTATCCGCGGCGCAAGGGAAACGCCATGCTGACAGAGTTTTCCGAGCTGCTGAACCGTCTGGCGGGCATGGGAGATGAGATGGGATCGTTCTACCGCCGTCTCCAGGTTGTGCCGGATGAGAAGTTCCAGAGCAAGGAAACGATCGTGCGCAAGCGTGAATTAAAACCGCAGGTCAAGGCAGCGGTGGAAAAACGCGATCTGAACGAAATTCATACGATGGATGATGCCGTCTGGAGCATACTGAAAGAATAAAACTGCTTTTCAGACATGGGAAAGGATAAAAAATGGATGGAAGAAACACGGGCCGCATGGGCTTCTCTCATGCAGCAGAGGACTCTGCGGAGAATATGATGGCGGCAGTCAAAGCCGGAAAAATCCGAAAACATCTGATGGGAAATACCTCGCCGATCCGCTACGGAACAATGGAAAAACGCGAGATGACCGAATATACCGACTTTGTCCGGACGAAACTCTGTTATGAAATTCTGAATCTGCCCGGGGAGGAAAAATGAATACAATAGAAAAAATATATACAAACTACGACGGACTCCTGGAAGAATTTTCTGAGGAAGTGATTCAGAGCCGTTATGCCGTTTTTTATGAAGAGATCGAAGAATTTGCCAAAAGTCTCGGCATTCGCGAGAAAATCCAGATCAGTGAATCGCTGTTAAGCCATGCGGTGCTGGACTATTTCACGGATATTTCCCGCCTGAAACATTTTCACCAGGCGAAACATATCAATTCGCTGAAAGTAATCTCCTATGAGACCTACTGGCTGCTGCGGAGAAAACCGATCCAGATTCTGGTGGAGGATGAGACATCGGATGCGATGGCATTTCTGAATGAAAAATTTGTCTTTTCCCGCATTGCAAAGTATCTGATGGGTGACGGAAAACGGGTGATTTTAAGCCCGGAAACGAAAAAGGGCTTCTTGAACTATCTGGATTCTCTGTTTTATTATTTGAAATACCGCAATTACGATGCGGAAATGCTCGAGATGATGCTGATGGGCTTCAAAGCGGGCGTTCTGGTGGCGGACGATTTAAAAGAGCAGGAATCCTGAGAACGGGCGAAAGCAGAATACAGTAAAATAGGATGAACACAGAAAGAACCGGACGGGGCTGCAGGCCGCTGTCGGGTTCTTTTTTTGCACAGCTCTGCATAAAGTGCAAAGAAAACGTTGTGATGTACGGGGAAGGAAAATGAGTGCAGACAATCTGGAAAAAATCCATGCATTTCTAAAAAAGGCGAATGAAATCGCCTGGGGGCCGCCGCTTCTTTTTCTGCTGCTTGGGACAGGCATTTTTCTGATGATCCAGCTTCGTGCGCTGCCGGTTCGCCGTCTGGTTTTTGCACTTCGGACAGCGTTTAGCCGCAGAGCGAGGCGCACCGGGGAACCAACAGAAGCAGGTGTTTCGCCGTTCGCATCGTTGATGACGGAACTGGCAGCAGAGATCGGGACAGGCAATATCGTGGGCGTTGCCTCGGCGATGGCACTTGGCGGTCCGGGAGCACTGGTGTGGATGATGCTGGCAGCGGTGATCGGGCTTGCACTGAAATTTTCGGAGAGCTTTCTTTCTGTGAAGTACCGGATGCAAAAGAAAGACGGGACCTACTGCGGTGGTCCGATGGTAACGCTGACGAGAGCCTTTCCAGAGGAAAAACTGGCAAAGGTGCTGGCTGTATTTTTTTCCGGGAGCGCTGTTCTGGTATCGCTCGGAATGGGAAATATGACGCAGGCGAACTCGATTGCGCTGGCGATGCAGGATACCTTTGGCGTGGAAAGAGAAAAAAGCGCACTGGTACTGACGATTCTTCTGCTGCTCGTTGTGACAGGCGGACTGCGTTCCATTGCAAAAGCGGCGGAGGTGCTGGTACCGGGGATGGCGCTCTTTTATCTGTGCGGGGCAGGAATTGTGATCTGTCTGCATGGTGGCGAGCTTCCGCGAACGCTGTCCGAGATGGTGCAGAATGCATTTTCTTTCCGGGCGGCATCGGGAGGCGCAGTGGGAGCCGGAATTGCCCTGCTGCCGCCGGCTCTGCGGTATGGGATTTCCCGCGGTGTGTTTTCCAATGAAGCGGGGCTGGGAGCAGGCGGAATCAGTGCCGCTGCGGCGCAGACGGACGATCCGGTGCGGCAGGGATATATCAGTATGACCGGTGTGTTTGTTGATACCATGGTAATCTGCCTTGTGACCGGTCTTGCCGTCGGAGTGACCGGGGCGGCAGAGCGGGCAGCGGAAGCGGAAAAAGCGGATGGCGCGGCGATGGTAATCCGGGCATTTGAAAGTGTGTTCGGACCGGCGGGAGGTTATCTTGTTACGATCGGGATTCTGCTGTTCGCGTTTGCAACGATGGCGGGCTGGGCCTACCAGGGGGAGCAGGCGTTTGTCTGGCTGGTGAAAAAGGAGAGTTTCGGAATGGTTTACCGTGTTTTCTTCTGCTTTGCAGCATCAGCAGGATGTGTCTGTGTGGCAGAAATCGTCTGGAACTTTGCAGAGCTTGCCAATGCCTGCATGGCGGTGCCGAACCTGATTTGTGTGCTGCGGCTCTGGAAAACAGTAAAAGAAGGGGCAGTCAGGTTTGAGAGCAGCATAAAAAAGTCGGAACAGAGGAAAAACGGAGGCAGGGGAGGAACATGAGAAAACGTATTCAGGCAGATTTCACGGTGAGCTGGTTAAGAGAGCCAAAAGAATAGCCCATTTCTTCCCACTTTGTCAGCAGCTCATCGAGAATCTCCGCGTTGGTTGAGGAGGTGTTATGAAGCAGAACGATGGCGCCGGGATGAATGCGTCCGGTCAGCTTTTCGAAAGCCTCCTCGTGGGTTGGCTGCTGATCCTGGTACCAGTCTACATAGGCGAGACTCCAGAAAAACGTATGGTATCCGAGGTCCTTTGCCATCTGCAGGTTCTGTGTGCTGTATTTTCCCTGCGGCGGGCGGTAAAATTTCACCATTTCCTGGCCGGTGGTCTCCTGATAAAGTGTGGAGACTCGGTTCAGTTCTTCGGAGAAGGCTTCCTGTGTGGAGATTTTGGACATATCCGGGTGCGACCAGGTGTGGTTTCCGACGATATGGCCTTCTGCCGCCATGCGTTTGACAAGATCCGGCTGGTCGGAGAGAAAATTGCCGACGACAAAGAACGCTGCGGGTGCCTGATGCTTCTGGAGTGCGTCAAGGATCGCCGGGGTGTTGCCGTTTTCATAGCCGCAGTCAAACGTCAGATAGATGATGTTTTCTTCCGGTGAAGCGGCAAACCAGGCGTTGTAGGCGGCAAGCTCTTCGGATGTAGCATTGCCGACGGGAGTCTTCCCTTTTTCCGGAAAGGAGAGCCCCCAGTTTTCGGCAGCAGAGGAGAGGACGGGCATCGAAACGGAAGAAACAGGTGTCTCCGGCGCAGCAGAGAGAAAAACTGGGGCTGCCTTTCGGAGCGCACGGCAGGTAAAGTGGGACAGAACAGAGCCAAAAAGAAAAGCGGAGCAGAAAAAAGCGGCGGCGATACCGGCTTTTTTCAGGATCCGGCGGGAAAGGGGTGAAAGAGAACGCATAAAATCCCCCTCCAGGACTTTTTGAGACAATATATGTATGGATGAAAGAAAACATGCGGCACACATCTGTTTGACTTTACCTGCAATCTATGTCACAATGGAGGTAGAGTGGATGGAAAGGGCAGAGAAAAACAAGATGACAAAATATGAGGTTTTAAAAAAGTACTTCGGTTACGATTCCTTCCGAGAGGGGCAGGAGATGCTGGTGGATGCGCTTCTGAACGGACAGGACGTGCTCGGCATTATGCCGACCGGAGCAGGAAAATCGCTGTGTTATCAGATTCCGGCGCTTCTGCTGTCAGGAATTACCCTGGTGGTATCACCGTTGATTTCTCTGATGAAGGATCAGGTATCGACCCTGAACCAGGCGGGGATTCACGCTGCGTTTCTGAACAGCTCCTTAAGTGCGGCGCAGTACCGGAAGGCACTCGGCTTTGCCATGGAGGGCCGGTACAAGATTATTTATGTCGCCCCGGAACGCCTTCTGACACCGGAATTTTTGTGCGCGGTGCAGTCGATGGAAATTTCGATGATTAGTGTTGATGAGGCACACTGTATTTCCCAGTGGGGTCAGGATTTCCGCCCAAGCTACCTGAAAATCACAGAGTTTGTCGAGCAGCTTCCCGCACGGCCGGTGATCGGTGCCTTTACGGCAACGGCAACAAAAGAGGTACGGGATGATATCGAAGCACTGCTGTCTTTGCGTGATCCGGTACGTCTGGTCACAGGCTTTGACCGGAAAAATCTGAAATTTACGGTACAGCAGCCGAAAGATAAATTCGCAGCCGTGGAATCATTCCTTGCAGAGCACGAGGCGGACTGCGGAATTATTTACTGTCTGACCAGAAAAAATGTGGAGGAGGTCTGTGAGAAACTCGAGCAGAAAGGATATTCTGTCACAAGATACCATGCGGGTCTCTCTGACCTGGAACGGAAGGAAAACCAGGAAGATTTTATTTATGACCGGAAGCAGATCATGGTAGCGACAAACGCTTTTGGTATGGGAATCGATAAATCGAATGTGCGGTACGTCATCCATTATAATATGCCGAAAAATATGGAAAGCTATTACCAGGAGGCCGGCCGTGCGGGACGGGATGGCCTTCCGGCGGAATGCATTCTGCTGTACGCGGGACAGGATGTCATCACAAACCAGTTTTTTATCGAAAACATGGCGCAGGAGAGTGAGGATCCCGAGACGACAGCGCTGATCCGTCAGAGGGAGGAGGAACGGCTGAAGAAAATGACGTTTTACTGTTTCACCCATGAGTGCCTCAGAGATTATATCCTTCGGTATTTCGGGGAATACGGTTCCAATTACTGTGGAAACTGTTCCAACTGCCTCTCGGAATTTGAAACGGTGGATGTGACAGCGGCGGCAAAGGCAATCCTTGGCTGTGTGCGGGAATGCCGTCAGCGGTACGGCACGACGGTGATTCTCGATACCCTGCACGGTGCGAATACCGCGAAAATCCGCCAGTACCGCATGGATGAAAACTCCCATTACGGGGAACTGGCAAAAGAGCCGGTCTACCGGCTGCGGCAGATCTTAAATGAACTGCAGGTTCGGGAATATCTCTATGTAACGGCCGACACATACAGCATTGTGCGCCTGCTGCCAAAAGCGGCGGAGCTGCTGGATGAGGACGGCACGATGCTGATGAAGATGGCAAAAGAAGAAAAACGGATTCCGAAAGCCGCAAAAGAGAAGACAAAGACAAAAACCTCGGTAGCGGCAAAGGAGCTTTCCAACGAGGAGGCCGCGGTATTCGAAAAACTGCGGGCACTCCGGATGGAGCTTGCAAAGGAGCATAAAGTGCCTCCGTATATTATCTTCTCGGATAAAACACTGATCCAGATGGCGGTAGAGAGACCGTCAAATAAAGAGGAAATGCTGGCTGTTTCCGGGGTCGGCGAGAGCAAGTTTGAAAAATACGGGGAGCAGTTTCTTGCATGTCTTGCAGAAAGATAAAACAAGTCGTGTAAAAAAAACGGGAAAACAACAGGAAAGGAAGAATACGCTTATGAAAAAAGAAAACGCAGTTATTTTTGGAGTGACCGGTGTTGTAGTTGCCGCCGTGCTGATTGGAGGCGGAATCTATATGAAAACGGAACGGGACCGAAATCTGAATGCAGATACAGAAAGTGCTGCAGAGGACAGCAATAGGGCAGAAGAAGTACAGAAAGCCATATTTCTTGCAGAAGATTCCGGGTTATGGTACCTGGGAGATCTGGAACACGGAAACATCTATGTGACACATACACCGTCCGACACACTTTACGATGAAAATGGAAATGCCATTGATCCGTCCGAGATCAAAAAAGGAGATTTTCTTCAAGTGGAGGGCGACGGTATTATGCTGAACTCCTATCCGGGACAATATCCGGGTATCAGCCGTATTATGAGAATCAGCGGCGGTACGGAGGCGGATGCAGAAAAATTCGATGAGGAACTTTCCCAGATTCTGCCGGAAAAGGATCCATCGGAAATTCCGTTTCTGAATCTGTGCTACACACAGCCAAATGCCCAGGTGACAGCTATGGCAACACAGGGAGGTTATACCTGGTCTTATGTTGATGAGGACGGCAATGGTCAGAACGTCGTTGCGGACAGTGCGTTCATTCTGGAATGGACGGAACTGAGTGATCTGAATATAGAAAATGACGAAGGAAAAACCGATCTGGAGCTTGTCTTCTCGGAGGAGCCGGATTCTGTCACAGCAGAAAGATGGCCGGCCGAAGACCGGGGGCAGAACTTTGGCAATGGTTACCCGGAGGGAGAAAGCGTTTCTGTGGAGCATGCGGAGAGCTGGAGCATTCCGGGAGCCGAGGCCGGCTACATCTACGAAGTGGACGCGGTATTCGAAAATGGAACCGTGTCATACGGATTTGAAGTGAAAAAGTAAAAAAAGACTTTCTTTTTCCGTGATATTATGCTATTTTTACTGTGAAAACAGAAAAATGCAATGTGCCATACGGCATAAGCAGCTGACTTTTCAAAAATCAGAATCCGTTTGACCGGAGGATGCGAGGAGGAATTTGTATGAAGTTAATTGTTGCTGTATTACGGAAAGAGGACGAGGCAGACACCATTGCCGAGTTGAACAAAAAAGGCTTTTTTGTGACGGAGCTTGCCACGACCGGCGGTTTCCTGAAGGAGAAGAACACAACACTGCTGATCGGAACCGATGATCATAAGCTCGACGCTGTGCTTGCGATCTTAAAACAGGAAGCAGGGCTTCGGAAAACAGTTACCTATGCGGCTACCCCGATGGAAAGCGGAAACTTCTGCCCGGGCGGAAATTACTCTGTTCCGATTGATACCCAGACAGGAGGCTGTACTGTGTTTGTGCTGAACATGGAACAGCTGGAAAAATTCTAAGACTCTAAAGATTTTTAAATTCCGGCATATGATTCTGGTAGTGGAGCGGCAGATGCGTATGCTGACAGTCGGGATTGGAACGCTCTTTGATGGCAATTGCGGTGAAAAATCCTTTCCAGAGTTCTTCGTAAGGATCCGAAGTGGATTCCGTGAGGGAAAGGCGTTCTATTTCACCCGGCGAAAGACGGGTCAGATAAAAGGGCCGGTCAGCGGGATGCACGACGGCAAGCTGCCGGTTATCATCGAGAATCATCCAGTTTTCTGAGGGGAGCCGGTCAGAAAAATGGGGAGCAACCAGGGTCAGCACATTAGCTTTCGGGGAAATATGCGAGACCAGGATCGGAAAACCGGAGGAAATATTTGCAAAACGGATAAATTCCCGGAACGAATGCGCTTCATTTGTGACCTGACGGGAAACTTCAAAAGCGTGGAATACCGTCGGTTCCTGCAGCATATGTAGGGTATCCTTTCCATAGGAAAAGCCGTAGAGCAGAAAACGATAAATGATGTCGGGAGCGTCGCTTCTCTCGGACATTGCACAGAGATAGACGAGCCGCCAGGCTGCTGCGCCGATCTTCTTTTGAATGGATCGCGTGACGCTGGCGGCTTTTTCTGTGTCCGGCTCAACATGGCAGTAATCGCAGAACAGCTCCAGATTGCCGACTGGTTCCGTCATCAGCCGTACATTGCGGTAGCCGAGACGGGAATTCCAGGCTTCATAGATGCAGGTCAGGATCGACGCAAGATCCGGGCTGCAGGTGTAAACAGTCATAATAAAATCCTTTCTGAAATCAATTGATACAGACAACAGCCTTCTGCAAAAAAGCGCAGATACAGCAAAAAGGCTTTTCCGTGAGAAGAACGCCCGGGATTATATATGCCCAGGTACGGCAGCATCAAACAGAGAAAGCTGCTGATACTGTTCCGGATGGGAAACCTCCCAGTTGGAGGCGGCTTCCTCTCCCGTGAGCTGCCGGGTCAGAAACTGCTGTTCCAGCCGCATGTGATACATCATTTTTCCCTCGCAGGTGATAAAATATTTGGCGCGTTTCAGCACCACACCGATCTTTTTCAGGTGCTCAAAGGAAAGATGGGAGCTTCTGCGGCTCTTTACAATCCGCATGGCCGATTTCGGCCCGATGCCGGGAACGCGCAGAAGGTCGGCATACTCAGCCGTGTTGATTTCCACCGGAAACAGCTCCATATGGCGTAGCGCCCAGTCGCATTTCGGGTCGAGCTGTGCATGGAAGTTCGGGTGGGCTTCATCGAGCAGTTCATCCGCCTGAAAACCGTAGAAACGGAGCAGCCAGTCTGCCTGATAAAGGCGGTGTTCCCGAAGAAGCGGCGGCTTGGTTTCACGTGAGGGCAGGGCGGAATCCTCGTTGACCGGAATGTAGGCGGAGTAAAAGACGCGCTTCAGGTCATACTGCTGGTAGAGAAGCTGTGAGGTGGAGAGAAGCTGGTAATCGTTTTCCTTTGTCGCACCGATGATCATCTGCGTGCTCTGGCCGGCAGGAACGAAGGGAGCAGAGCGTTCCTTTTCCGGCAGCGACCGCGCGGAGGAAGAAGAGATCCAGCCCAGATCGGCAGCGGAGGCGGAAATCTGCTTTCGTGTATCGAAAATGGAGTGGGAGAGATAGCGGTTTCCCGAGGAACGCTCTAAAAAAGCACTTTTCCCTGCGGTCAGCCGGTAATCTACAATACCGGACTGGATCTGGCGCATGGGTTTTAAAATCGCTTTCTGTGTCTTCTGCGGGGCCAGTTTCTGCAGCCCTTCTCCGGTCGGGAGTTCCAGATTGACGCTCATGCGGTCGGCGAGATAGCCGGTCTTTTCGATCAGCTCGGCGGGTGCGCCCGGGATAGCTTTGACGTGGATGTAGCCGTTAAAGCGGTAACGATTACGTAAAAGATGCAGAGTGCGGTACATGAGCTCCATCGTATGGGCAGGATTTTTGCAGACGGCGGAACTTAAAAAGAGTCCCTCAATATAGTTTCGGCGATAAAATTCCGTGACGAGTGTACAGACCTCCTCCGGTGTAAACGTGGCGCGCTGCCGGTCATTCCCGGCGCGGTTGACGCAGTATTTACAGTCGTAGATACAGTCGTTGCTCTGCAGAATTTTCAACAGAGAGATACAGCGTCCGTCGGAAGAAAAGCTGTGGCAGATACCGCAGGAGACCGAATTGCCGAGATGTCCCTGTTTTCCGGCACGGTTCACACCGCTGGAAGTGCACGCAACGTCGTATTTGGCCGCGTCAGCGAGAAGATTCAGCTTCTCGGAGAGAGAAAGTGTTTGTGATGATAACTGCATGGCAGAAAAATTCCTTTCTATGTCCAAATGAATACGAATAAAAGTAAAACAATAAGATAACAGGTATTTTACGAAGAGAACAACTGTTCGATAAAGGAAGTGTAACACAAATCGAACGAATGTTCAAGAGGAAAAATGAAAATAGCACAAGAAGATACTGGAAGAAAAGAAACAGAATTCGATCCGGAAAAACATGAACAGGAAACAGCAGGGAAAATTTCTGTTAGAAAAAAGCTATACAAAAACAGCCGCACAGATCGGAAAAACAAATCTGTGCGGCTGTAAGCCAAATTTTATGGAATTGAAACGGAAGCAGAGCCGTTTACGTCAGAAGCGCTCCAATTGCCCCGAATACGCCAGAACTTGCAAGCAGCATGATGACGCTTGCGAGGAGAACACCGCCCATGACGGCGAGAACGCTGGTCTTAAAGTCCATATCGAGGATACTTGCGGCCAGTGTGCCGGTCCATGCGCCGGTTCCCGGGAGCGGGATGCCGACGAAGAGCAGCAGGGCGAGCGGAAGTCCGCGACCGGCTTTTGCTTTCAGTTTTTCCCCGCCTTTTTCGCCTTTTTCCAGACACCAGGTGAAGAATTTTCCGATATACTTTTTATCACATCCCCAGACAAGAACCTTTCGAGCGAACAGGAAAATAATCGGAACCGGAAGCATATTTCCGATGACGGCGATCAGATAGGCCGGAAGCGTCGGAATATGGAAAGCTACCGCGTACGGAATCGCACCACGCAGCTCGATGAGCGGAACCATGGAAATCAAAAATACAATCAGATATTTGGTAATCATATACACCTCTCGTTTTTCACAAAATGTTATCGTTTCTTAGTGCAACGCTCTTATTGTAGCGTGATGCCCGCCATTTGTCCAGTATAAAAAGAAAGAAAGGAGCGGGAGTAAAAGAAATCTTAAGAATTTCTGCATTTTTGTATAATTTTATAACCTTCAAAATTTGAATTTTAGAAAACGGTATGTTAGAATGAAGTGTACTGTTTGCAAAAGAACAGCAGAGATGCCCCCAATGACAGAGGGCGTGGACTGAAATAACAAACGAGGAGGATCCACCTATGATTGCACTGATCGACTATGATGCCGGAAATATAAAAAGCGTGGAAAAAGCCTTTCAAAGCCTTGGAAAAGAGGTTGTACTGACCAGGGATCCAGACGTGTTAAAACGCGCAGATCACGTCGTTCTGCCGGGTGTCGGCAGCTTTGGAGATGCGATGGAAAATCTGAACCGCTATCATCTGGTACCGGTTATTCATGAAATCGTAGAAAAAGGGACTCCGTTTCTTGGAATCTGCCTCGGACTTCAGATCCTGTTTGAACGCAGCGAAGAGAGCCCGGGCGTTGCAGGCCTTGGCCTGTTAAAAGGAGAAATTCTCCGGATTCCGGACAAAGAGGGCTTAAAGATTCCGCACATGGGCTGGAATTCCATCCATCTGCAGAACGGTGGACGCTTATTCAAAGGCATCCCGCAGGAATCGTATGTTTACTTTGTCCACTCCTACTATCTGAAAGCAGAAGAGGAGGAAATTGTAAAAGCAACGACAGAGTACAGTACACACATCCATGCATCCGTGGAAAAAGAAAATCTGTTCGCCTGCCAGTTCCACCCGGAAAAGAGCTCAGATCTTGGGCTTGCCATTCTGAAAAATTTTGCGGAAATTGGAGAGGAGGACTGACGGATGTTTACAAAACGAATTATCCCATGCCTGGATGTAAAAAACGGAAGAGTCGTAAAAGGCGTTAATTTCGTCGATTTAAAAGATGCCGGCGACCCGGTGGAGATCGCAAAAGCGTACGACAAGGCAGGAGCCGATGAAGTTGTTTTTCTTGATATCACTGCTTCCTCCGATCAGAGAGGAACCGTCGTTGATATGGTACGCAAAGTAGCAGCAAACGTTTTTATCCCATTCACCGTTGGCGGCGGAATCCGTACCGTGGATGATTTCAAGATGCTGCTCCGCGAAGGAGCCGATAAAATCTCGATCAACTCCTCTGCCATCAACAATCCGCAGCTCATCCACGACGCGGCACAGAAATTCGGCAGCCAGTGCGTGGTCGTTGCGATCGACGCCAAGAAAAGAGCGGACGGAAGCGGCTGGAATATCTATAAAAACGGCGGCCGCATCGATGTCGGCATCGATGCCGTTGCGTGGGCAAAAAAAGCAGAAAGCCTTGGCGCCGGAGAAATCCTGCTCACCAGCATGGACTGCGACGGAACAAAGGCGGGATACGATATTGAGCTGACAAGAACCATCGCAGAAAGCGTCGGTATCCCGGTCATTGCATCCGGCGGCGCAGGAACGCTGGAGCATTTCTATGACGCTTTAACCGAAGGAAAAGCCGATGCTGCACTTGCCGCATCCCTGTTCCACTACAAAGAACTGGAAATTCGTGAAGTCAAAGAATATCTGGCAGGCCGCAATGTGCCGGTCCGCCTGTAAAAGGAAGGGAGAAAACGATATGCCGCCTCTTAGCGGAAGCTGGGCCAATGCCCTGAAAGGAGAATTCTCCAAAGATTATTATAAAAAACTGTTTCAGACGGTGGGAGCGGAGTACAAAACCCACACGATTTACCCGCCGGCTGATGATATTTTCAATGCGTTCCACTTTACCCCACTTGAGCAGGTAAAAGTAGTCATCTTAGGCCAGGACCCGTACCACGAGCCGGGACAGGCACACGGACTCTGCTTTTCTGTAAAACCGGAAGTAGACATTCCGCCGTCCCTGGTCAACATTTATAAGGAACTCGAAGACGATCTGGGATGCTACATCCCGAACAACGGATATCTCGAAAAATGGGCACGGCAGGGTGTTCTGATGCTGAACACCGTGCTGACCGTGCGCGCGCATCAGGCAAATTCCCACAAGGAAATCGGCTGGGAGCAATTTACGGACGCGGCGATCAAAGTCCTTGCCGGGCAGGACCGCCCGATGGTCTTTATTCTCTGGGGACGTCCCGCACAGCGCAAAAAAGAGATGATCCACAATCCAAAGCATCTGGTGCTGATGTCCGCTCATCCGAGCCCGCTCTCTGCATACCGCGGATTTTTCGGCAGCCATCCGTTTTCCAAAACGAACGAATATCTGGAAGAAAACGGTCTTGCGCCGATTGACTGGCAGATCGAAAATGTAATCCGGGGAGCGAAAGAATGAGTAAAAAGAAAAATACGTTACTGAGAAATACTTCTATTTTAATGGCTGCAACGATTATCTCGCGTGTGATCGGCCTTTTATACCGGTCGCCGCTCGGCGAAACCATTGGAAATGAGGGGCTTGGTTATTACAGTACAGCGAGCAATCTGTATACGATCCTGCTGCTGATCTCGTCCTACAGTATTCCGATGGCAGTATCGAAAATCGTATCCGAACGCCTGGCATTAAAAGAGTACCGGAATGCACACCGCGTTTTCCGCGGAGCCCTCCTTTATGCCGTAATCGTGGGAGGAATCGCTGCACTGGTGGCGTTTTTCGGCGGAAAATTCCTTCTGCCGTATAACCAGCAGAATGCCATCCTGGCCCTGCGCGTACTGGCACCGACCATCTTCTTCTCGGCGATTCTCGGCGTCCTGCGCGGCTATTTCCAGGCCCACAGCACGATGATGCCGACTTCGATTTCACAGATCATCGAGCAGATATTCAACGCCGCTTTCAGTATCGGTGCAGCCTGGTTCTTTATCCAGCAGTTTGCGACAAATGACACCGAGCGTGCGAAATTCGGTGCTGCCGGCGGAACCCTCGGAACGGGAGCCGGTGTGCTGGCAGGCCTTTGCTTTATGCTGCTCGTTTACGGGGTAAACCGGAAAAGCATTCTGCGAAAAGCAGCCAAAGACATACGCCACCGCGAAGAATCCTACCGCGAAATCTTTCAGGTACTCTTTCTGATGGTAACACCGGTCATCTTCACGACCTTTATTTATAACTGTAACGCTTACCTGGACAACTATCTGTTCTTTACCATCCTCGGATGGCACGGCGAAAACCAGAAAGCGCTGAACGCTGCATACGGCGAGTTTTCCAACTATTACGTTACGCTGATTAACGTCCCGCTTGCCATGGCAAGCGCATCCGCATCTGCGATGATGCCGGAGGTGTCTTCCTGCTACGCAACCGGTGACCTCGACGAGGCAAACGACAAAATTCTGGAAACGATCCGCCTGACAATGTTCATCTCCATTCCGGCTGCCGTCGGCCTTGGAGTTCTGGCATTCCCGATTACAGGCGTTCTGTTCCCGTCAAGCTCAAGCCTTTCCGGCAAACTGCTGATGATGGGTGCCGTATCAGTTGTCTTTTCTGCACTGTCCACCATTACCAACAGTGTACTGCAGTCGATCGGACAGCAGAAGAAAGCCCTGCACAATGCGGCAATTTCCCTTGGGATGGATCTCGTCGTTCTGGCGCTGATCCTTGCAGTTTTCCCAAAGACAAACATTTATGCTGTCGTCTTTGCGGGAATTCTGTTCTCCCTTAGCATGTGTGTATTGAATAACCTTTCGATCCGCAAGCACCTGAACTTCCGCAATGAGTTCAAAAACACGTATGTAAAACCATTGATCGCCGCTGCCATCATGGGTGTTGTAACCTGGGTTGTTTATTATGGCCTGTTCGCCATCACAAAACGCCCGTCGATCAGTATGCTGGCCGCAATTCTGATCGCAATCGTGGTATACCTGATTGCTTTCGTAGTCGTAACCGGCACAACCGAAGCCGAAATGCGCCGCATGCCAATGGGAACCAAACTGGTAAAAGTTCTCCGTATCCTGCGGATTTACTGATAAAAACAGAAGATACACCTTAACAAAGAAGACCCCGGTCGGAAAACATGAAAAACTGTTTTCCGACCGGGGTCTTTTGAAAGGAAAAAGGATTATGTAATTTTCTACGCGTTTTTCTCTCCGTCAAGTTCCTGTTTCAGGTTCTTGTTCGCGGTAGAAAGCATCAGCTTAATACGGTTCAGCTGGTTCACCTCCGAAGCGCCTGGATCGTAGTCAACTGCCACGATATTTGCCTTCGGATACTCCTTGCGAATGGCTTTAATAACACCTTTACCGACAATATGATTCGGCAGGCACGCAAACGGCTGGATGCAGACGATATTGTAAACGTCGCTGTGGATCAGCTCCATCATCTCGCCTGTCAGGAACCATCCCTCACCTGTCTGGTTACCGCAGGAAACAATCGGAGAAGCATACTTCGCCAGATCCCGTACATCAGCCGGCGGATCAAAGTGTTCGCTCTTCTTGAACTCTGCAACTGCCGCGCTCCGCAGCCAGTTGATCAGCTTAATGCCCGTATTTCCGAGCATCGAAGAGCTCTTCTTGAATCCAAGGTGCTCCACCTTGAAATTCGTATTGTAGAAGCAATAGCAGAAGAAATCGATCAGATCCGGCACAACCGGCTCGGCGCCTTCGCTTTCGAGAAGCTCCGCCAGATGGTTATTGGCCGCCGGAAGGAACTTAACCAGAATTTCGCCGACAATACCGACACGCGGTTTTTTCTCGTCCGTAATCGGAATATGGTCAAAGTCGCGGATCATCGTGCGGCAGATCTGTTTAAACCGGGTATGGCTCAGGTGTTTGGAAGAAATGAAATCAATACAGATTTTCTCCCATTTTTTGTGAATCCGGTCTGTCGTTCCCTTCTTCTGCTCATAAGGACGCATCCGGTAGATACATTTCATCATGATATCACCGAACTCCGCTGCATAGCAGAGACGAATCGCAAGATCCGGTGTAATCTTAAAGCCCGGATTTTCTTCCAGACCGCTTAAGTTAATCGAGATGACCGGAATCTGCGTCATATCGGCCTTCTCCAGTGCACGGCGAATAAATCCGATATAGTTTGATGCACGGCAGCCGCCGCCGGTCTGGCTCATGATGACGGCTACTTTATTCAGGTCATACTTACCGGAGAGCAGCGCCTGCATAATCTGTCCGACCACCATCAGAGACGGATAGCAGGCATCGTTGTTTACGTATTTCAGGCCGACGTCAACCGCCTCTTTGTTGTCATTTGGAAGCACTTCCAGATGGTATCCGGCAGCATTGAATGCAGGCTGCAGAATCGAGAAGTGAATCGGTGACATCTGCGGGCAGAGGATCGTGTAATCTTTGCGCATCTCTTTTGTGAAGACCGGCTTCTGGATCGAAGATGGAACAATTTCACGTACCGCCTGTTTGCGGTCATGTGCACGCAGAGCGGCGAGCAGAGAACGGACACGGATTCTGGCAGCACCGAGGTTGTTGACCTCATCAATCTTCAGGCAGGTGTAAATTTTACCGCTTCTGGTCAGGATTTCATAAACCTGATCGGTTGTAACGGCATCCAGACCGCAGCCGAACGAGTTCAGCTGGATCAGGTCAAGATCATCGCGTGTCTTTACGTAGTTTGCAGCCGCATACAGACGGGTGTGATACATCCACTGGTCATTGACACGAAGCGGGCGCTCGAGCGGTGCAAGATGGGAAACAGAGTCCTCTGTTAAAACGCACAGACCGTAGGAGTTAATCATATCCGGAATACCATGATGAATTTCCGGATCGATGTGGTACGGTCTTCCGGCAAGCACGATACCTCTGCGGCCGGTTTCTTTCATATACTGCAGCGTCTCTTCCCCTTTTTTCTGCATATCACGTCTTGCAGCGGCGAGCTCCTCCCATCCGGCATGGACAGCGGCGCGGACCTCATCCTCCGGCAGGCCGGAAAATTCTTTTGCCAGGCCGTCGGCGAGAACCTTTTCACTCGTAAATGCGAGGAACGGATTGCGGAATGTGATGGAGTCGTCCTGGAGCTCATCCACGTTGTTTTTGATGTTCTCCGCGTAGGAAGTAACGATCGGGCAGTTATAGTGGTTGATGGCCTCCGGGAACTCGGTACGCTCGTACGGGATACACGGATAGAAGATGAATTTTACGCCGTGGCGTAAGAGCCAGGTCACATGGCCGTGGGCCAGTTTCGCCGGGTAACACTCGGATTCACTCGGGATCGATTCGATGCCGAGCTCATAAATCTTGCGGCTTGAAGTCGGGGAGAGTACCACGCGGTATTTCAGCTGCGTGAAGAAGGTGTACCAGAACGGATAGTTCTCGAACATATTGAGGACTCTCGGAATGCCGACCTCTCCGCGGATTGCTTCATCCTGCGGCAGCGGCTGGTAGCCGAAGATTCGTTTGTATTTGTATTCGAACAGGTTCGGAATATGATCCTTGTTTTTCTCTTTTCCGATACCGCGCTCGCAGCGGTTTCCGCTGATGTACTGACGGCCGCCGGAGAATTTGTTGATGGTCAGACGGCAGCTGTTCGTACATCCCTTACAGTTTGCCATCGTGGTCGAATATTTCAGCTCGTTGATCTTTTCAATGGAGAGCATCGTGGTCTCCTGATCGGCGGAGTAGCGCTCTCTTGCGATCAGCGCCGCACCGAACGCACCCATAATGCCAGCGATGTCCGGGCGGATGGCTTCGCAGTTGGCGATCCGCTCAAAGCTTCGAAGAACGGCATCGTTGTAGAACGTACCGCCCTGTACGACGATGTGGCGTCCCAGCTCGGTGGCATCGGAAACTTTAATTACTTTATATAATGCGTTTTTGATGACGGAACAGGCAAGTCCGGCAGAAATATCAGCAACGGATGCGCCTTCTTTCTGTGCCTGTTTTACCTTGGAATTCATAAATACGGTACAGCGGGTACCAAGATCGATCGGGTGTTTTGCGAACAGTGCTTCGTGTGCAAAATCCTGTACACTGTAGTTCAGGGACTGCGCGAAGGTTTCGATAAAGGAACCGCAGCCGGAGGAACATGCTTCATTGAGCTGTACGCTGTCTACAGTGCCGTTTTTGATCTTGATACATTTCATATCCTGACCGCCGATGTCGAGAATACAGTCGACTTCCGGATCGAAGAATGCTGCGGCATAGTAATGAGAAATCGTTTCAACCTCACCCTCGTCCAGCATCAGCGCAGCTTTGATGAGTGCTTCGCCGTAACCGGTGGAACAGGACCAGGCGATCTGTGCGGAATCCGGCAGTTTGGAGTAGATTTCCTGGATCGCGCGGATCGAGGTGCCGAGCGGATTTCCGTGGTTGTTGCTGTAGAAGGAATACAGAAGAGCGCCATCCTCACCAACGAGTGCGGCTTTTGTGGTTGTGGAACCGGCATCGATTCCGAGATAGCAGTTTCCTTCGTAAGTGGAAAGATCAGCCGTTACAACATTGTTGACGCTCTGGCGGGCCAAGAATGCATCGTACTCCTCCTTGTCTTTAAACAGCGGTTCGAGACGGGCAACCTCAAAATCGATGGCTACTTTTTCTTCGAGCCGTTTTTTCAGCGCGAGAAGAGAAACCTCGGTCTTTCCATCTGCATTCATTGCAGAACCGATGGCTGCAAACAGATGAGAGTTGTCCGGCACGATCGCGTGCTCGTCATCCAGCTTTAAGGTGCGGACGAACGCTGTCTTTAATTCCGAGAGGAAGTGCAGCGGGCCGCCAAGGAAGGCAACGTGACCGCGGATTGGTTTACCGCAGGCAAGACCGGAAATGGTCTGGTTGACGACTGCCTGGAAAATAGAAGCGGCAAGATCCTCTTTTGTTGCACCGTCGTTGATGAGCGGCTGGATATCCGTTTTTGCGAATACACCGCAGCGGGCAGCGATCGGGTAGATGGCCTGGTAATGTTTCGCATACTCATTCAGGCCGGTTGCATCGGTCTGCAGAAGAGAAGCCATCTGGTCGATGAACGAACCGGTACCGCCGGCGCAGATACCGTTCATACGCTGTTCGACATTGCCGCCTTCAAAATAGATGATTTTGGCATCCTCGCCGCCGAGCTCGATGGCAACGTCGGTCTGCGGAGCCAGCGCTTTTAACGATGTGGAAACTGCGATAACCTCCTGCGTGAATGGAATGCCAAGATGGTTGGCAAGCGCGAGTCCGCCGGAACCGGTGATGACCGGCTGCAGGGTCAGTTCGCCCAGTTTTTCGTGGGCTTCCCCGAGCAGATGGGCAAGTGTTTCCTGGATGTTTGCAAAATGGCGCTCGTAATCGGCAAAGAGAAGCTGGTTCTCTTCGTCGAGGATCGCAATTTTAACAGTAGTGGAACCGATGTCGATTCCAAGAGTATATTTTTTATCAGTCATGAATCAAACTCCTTTTATAATAAGAAACAATCTCAACACATTATACGACAAAAAATAAGGAAATACAATTGGAAAAAAGGCGATGTCTTATGAAAAAAGTATAAAGTCCTTGTGAAAAATGGAGAAAGCGGGAAAGAAAAAAGAGAGAAAAAAGAAAATTCAGGCATTGTCAAAAACAGATTTTGCCTGTATACTAAAAATAGTATGCCCTGCATGAAAACAGGAGGCAGGGATCATTGAGAAAGGATGAAAAGCGTTATGTATAAAATTCTGAAAATGGAAGGAAGAGCGAAGCGCGCCCATATGGAAACCGTGCACGGCAATATCGAAACGCCGGTATTCATGAATGTCGGAACTGCAGCAGCAATCAAGGGAGCTGTTTCCACCGAAGATCTCCAGCAGATCGGCACGCAGGTAGAACTTTCCAATACGTATCACCTCCATGTGCGCCCGGGAGATGAAGTCGTAAAGAAGATGGGCGGACTCCACAAATTCATGGTCTGGGACAAACCGATCCTGACCGATTCCGGCGGATTCCAGGTGTTTTCTCTGGCAGGCCTTCGGAAAATCAAGGAGGAGGGTGTCTATTTCCACTCGCACGTAGATGGAAGAAAGATCTTTATGGGACCGGAGGAGAGTATGCAGATCCAGTCCAACCTGGCTTCAACCATCGCGATGGCTTTCGACGAGTGCCCGTCGAGTGTGGCAGAGCGCCGGTATGTGCAAAACTCTGTCGACCGCACGGCGAGATGGCTGCAGCGATGCAAAAATAAGATGCAGGAGCTGAACCAGCGGGAAGACACGATCAACAAACATCAGCTTCTGTTCGGCATCAACCAGGGTGCGATTTATGAGGATATCCGCATTGACCATGCAAAACGGATTTCCGAGATGGATCTCGACGGTTATGCGGTCGGCGGACTGGCAGTAGGAGAAAGCCATGAGGAGATGTATCATATTCTCGACGAAGTGGTTCCGTACCTGCCGAAAGACAAACCGACGTATCTGATGGGCGTTGGAACGCCGGCAAATATCCTCGAGGGCGTAGAGCGCGGCATCGATTTCTTCGACTGCGTATACCCGAGCCGGAACGGACGTCACGGCCACGTTTACACAAACCATGGAAAAATGAACCTGTTCAATCAGAAATACGAGCTGGATCCGCGTCCGATTGAGGAAGGCTGCCAGTGCCCGGCGTGCCGTCATTACAGCAGAGCCTACATCCGTCATCTGCTGAAAGCAAAAGAAATGCTCGGCATGCGTCTCTGTGTTCTGCACAACCTGTATTTCTACAATAATATGATGACAGAAATCCGGACCGCACTGGACGAGGGCAGCTTTGCTTCCTACAAACGGGCAAAACTCGCAGGATTTGAGGAATACGACAAAAAGTAAGCGGGAAAGTATGAAATCTTTGGAAAATATCCGAAAAAGACTTGCCCATCGGTTCCGGATTGTGTATTATGATAGGTGTGTCGAAAGAACGGGATGTACTCTCGAATAACAGGAGGAAAGAAAATGTTTTTAGCAACAACAACAGCAGCAAACAGCGGTGTGATGAGCACTGGTATGTTAATTATGTGGCTGGTCATCATGTTCGGTATGATGTATTTCTTAATGATCCGCCCGCAGAAGAAAGAGCAGAAAAAACTGCAGGCAATGCTGAATGACCTCGCAGTCGGCGATGCAGTCATCACAACAAGCGGTTTCTACGGCGTAGTCATCGATATCACAGACGACGATGTCATCGTAGAGTTCGGAAACAACAAAAACTGCCGTATCCCGATGCGCAAAACAGCCATCACAGAGGTTGAAAAACCGGAGACAGCAGTCGTTGAAGAGAAAACAGAAAAGAAAAAATAATTTCACACGGCGAAAAGCCAGGAAAAACGCAGGTATTCAAAAAGAACGAATGCCTGCGTTTTTTTCGCCCCCGAAACTTCTTCGGCGGAACACGGCGAAAACGGGGAAAAATGCCGCGTATTTTTCTTTTAAATGGCAAAAAAGCAAAAAGATTATTGCGTTTCGTCCGATGCAAAGAAATTTCGTGTTGAAATTACTGGAAAAATGGCGTATAATTTAGAAATGCTATAGACGCAGAGAAAATAGAACGGTTTTTCAGCCGGAAGAAAAGAGGGAGAAAGATATGGAATACCGTATTGGATTAATTCACGGTGACGGAATCGGACCGGAAATTGTAAAGGAAGCAAAAAAAGTTCTGGACGCTGTCTGCGAGAAATATGGACATAAGTTTGAATATACCAACCTTCTGCTGGGCGGAGCCTCCATTGATGTGCACGGCGTGCCGCTGACAGATGAAACCATAGAAGAAGCAAAGAAATGCGACGCTGTCCTGATGGGCTCCATCGGAGGAGATGCAAAAACATCCCCATGGTACAAATTAAGCCCGGACAAGCGCCCGGAGGCAGGACTCTTAAAAATCCGGAAATCGTTAGGCCTGTTTGCAAACCTGCGTCCGGCTTACCTGTATCAGGAATTGAAAGATGCCTGCCCGTTAAAAGAAGAGATCATCGGCGAGGGCTTCGACATGCTGATTATGCGTGAACTGACCGGCGGCCTGTACTTTGGAGAGCGCAGCACTGTAGAAGAAAACGGCATCCGGAAAGCAACCGATACGCTGACCTACAGCGAGACCGAAATCCGCCGCATTGCAATCCGTGCATTCGACATCGCCATGAAGAGAAAGAAAAAAGTAACGAGCGTAGATAAAGCAAACGTTCTCGATTCCTCCCGTCTGTGGAGATCCGTGGTAGAGGATGTTGCAAAAGATTACCCGGAAGTTACCTTAGAGCATATGCTGGTCGACAACTGTGCGATGCAGATCGTCCACAATCCGTGCCAGTTTGACGTCGTTCTGACCGAGAACATGTTCGGAGATATTCTTTCCGATGAGGCAAGTATGGTAGCAGGCTCGATCGGAATGCTTTCTTCCGCCAGCCTGAACGAGACAAAATTTGGTCTGTACGAGCCAAGCCACGGCTCTGCACCGGACATCGCAGGAAAGAACATCGCAAACCCGATTGCAACGGTTCTGTCCGCAGCCATGATGCTCCGCTATTCCCTGGAACTCGATCAGGAGGCAGAGGCAGTCGAAAATGCTGTACAGAAAATTTTAAAAGACGGATACCGCACCGTAGACATTATGTCTGAGGGATGTACCCAGGTATCTACATCCGAAATGGGAGATCTGCTGGTAAAAGCACTGGCATAAAACTGTAAGATAAGAAAAGAGGAAAAAATCATGAGAAGTGATGCTGTAAAAAAAGGAATCGCACAGGCGCCACAGCGTTCTCTGATGCGTGCGCTGGGTCTGACCGAAGAAGAAATGAAAAAACCGCTCGTAGGAATCGTAAGCTCCTACAATGAGATCGTACCGGGTCATATGAACCTGGATAAAATTACAGAAGCTGTAAAAATGGGCGTTGCCATGGCAGGCGGAACACCGATCGTGTTCCCGGCCATTGCAGTCTGTGACGGTATTGCCATGGGCCACATCGGAATGAAATATTCCCTCGTTACCCGTGACCTGATCGCCGATTCCACCGAGTGTATGGCAATGGCTCACCAGTTTGATGCACTGGTATGTATCCCGAACTGTGATAAGAACGTACCTGGCCTTTTGATGGCAGCAGCAAGAGTCAATGTTCCGACCGTATTTGTCAGCGGTGGTCCGATGCTTGCAGGTCATGTAAAGGGACAGAGAACAAGTCTTTCCTCCATGTTTGAGGCAGTTGGTGCTTACGCAGCAGGCAAGATGACTGAAGAAGATGTATATGAGTATGAGTGCAAGACATGTCCAACATGCGGTTCCTGCTCTGGTATGTATACTGCAAACTCCATGAACTGTCTGACAGAGGCACTTGGTATGGGTCTTCAGGGCAACGGAACAATTCCAGCTGTTTATTCTGAGAGAATTAAGCTTGCAAAGCACGCTGGTATGAAAGTTATGGAGATGATTGAAAAGAATATCTGCCCAAGAGATATCATGACAGAGAAGGCATTTGTCAATGCGCTGACTGTTGATATGGCACTTGGATGTTCTACAAACAGTATGCTTCATCTTCCGGCAATCGCAAGAGAGGCTGGCGTAGCTTTAAACGTTGATATCGCAAACGGCATTAGTGCAAAGACTCCGAATCTGTGTCACTTAGCTCCGGCAGGTCATACTTATATGGAACAGTTAAATGAAGCAGGCGGTGTTTACGCCGTTATGAATGAGCTGTCAAAGAAGAATCTGTTAAATCTTGATTGTATTACAGTTACAGGAAAGACAGTTGGAGAGAACATTGCAAACGTTGTGAATAAGGACCCTGAGGTTATTCGTCCAATCGATAATCCATATAGCCAGACTGGCGGAATTGCTGTATTAAAGGGTAATTTGGCACCAGATTCAGGTGTTGTAAAGCGTTCAGCAGTTGCACCAGAGATGATGGTTCATGAGGGACCGGCTCGTGTATTTGACTGTGAGGATGATGCAATCGCAGCAATCAAGGGCGGAAAAATCGTTGCAGGTGATGTTGTAGTCATCCGTTACGAGGGACCAAAGGGTGGCCCTGGTATGAGAGAAATGTTAAATCCGACTTCTGCAATTGCAGGTATGGGACTTGGTTCCAGTGTTGCATTGATTACAGATGGACGTTTTTCAGGTGCTTCAAGAGGAGCAAGCATCGGACATGTATGCCCAGAGGCAGCTGTCGGCGGTCCAATTGCGCTTGTTGAAGAAGGAGATATCATCGAGATCAATATTCCGGCAAACACTCTGAATGTGCGTGTTTCTGACGAGGAGATGGCAAGAAGAAAGGCAGCATGGACACCAAGAGAGCCAAAGGTAACAACTGGTTATCTGGCACGCTACGCGGCACTTGTAACTGATGCAAGTAAGGGTGCAGTTTTGCAGGTTCCGGGAACTAATAAATAAGCTGGTTTTCTGATATAAAACATAGATAAGACAGATATAAGGAAGGGAAAATAAATATGGAGTTAACAGGTTCTGAAATTTTAGTACAGTGTTTAAGGGAACAGGGCGTAGATACCGTGTTTGGTTATCCGGGCGGCTGCATTCTGAATGTATATGATGCTCTTTACAAGCATTCGGATGAAATTACACATATTTTAACCTCCCATGAGCAGGGCGCGTCTCATGCAGCAGACGGCTATGCAAGGGCAACCGGAAAGGTAGGTGTCTGCATGGCCACATCTGGCCCAGGTGCTACCAATCTTGTAACGGGAATTGCAACAGCTTATATGGATTCTATTCCGATTATTGCAATTACATGTAACGTTGCTGTTTCACTTCTGGGAAGAGATTCCTTCCAGGAGATCGATATCGCTGGTGTTACAATGCCGATCACAAAGCATAATTTCATCGTAAAGGATGTCAATAAACTGGCTGATACAGTTCGTCGTGCATTCAAGATTGCAAAGGAAGGACGTCCGGGTCCGGTGCTTATTGATATCACAAAGGATGTTACTGCAAATAAGGCAGAATATGAGCGTAAAGAGCCAGAGCAGGTTAAACGTATTACAGATCGCATTAAGGCAGAAGATATTGAAACTGCAGTCAAGATGATTGAGGCATCAAAGAAGCCATACGTTTTTGTCGGAGGCGGTGCAATTGCATCAGGTGCAGACGCACAGCTTAATGAGTTTGTTCATAAGATTGATTCTCCAGTTGCGGATACATTAATGGGCAAGGGTGCCTTCAACGGTACTGATCCTTTGTATACAGGTATGCTTGGTATGCATGGAACAAAGGCATCAAACTATGGAGTAAGCCAGTGTGACCTTCTTGTAGTTGTCGGAGCACGCTTCAGTGATCGTGTGTATGGAAATGCAAAGAAATTTGCCGCAAATGCAAAGATTCTGCAGTTTGATGTAGATCCGGCAGAGATCAATAAGAACATCAAAACAGATGCAAGTGTTATCGGTGATGTCAAGGTTATCTTAGAAAAGTTAAATGAAAAGCTTCCTCAGATGAATCATAATGAGTGGATTACAGAAGTTAAGAGTTATGAGGAAGCACATCCGATGACTTATCATAAGGGTGTTCTGACTGGTCCTTATATTATCGAAAAAATCTATGAGGCAACACATGGCGATGCTATTATCTCTACTGAGGTAGGACAGCACCAGATGTGGGCAGCACAGTATTATAAGTATAAGGCACCGAGACAGCTTTTAACATCAGGCGGACTTGGAACTATGGGCTATGGTCTTGGCGCTGCGATTGGTGCAAAGATGGCTCGTAAGGATAAGCTTGTATTCAATATCGCAGGAGATGGCTGCTTCCGTATGAATATGAATGAGATTGCAACAGCAACTCGATATAATATCCCAGTTATAGAGGTCGTTGTAAACAACCACGTGCTTGGTATGGTACGCCAGTGGCAGGATCTGTTCTACGGACAGCGTTATTCTCAGACAGTGTTAAATGACCGCGTTGACTTTGCAAAGGTAGCAGAGGGTCTTGGAGCAAAGGGCTACACAGTAAGCACATGCGAAGAGTTTGATAATGCAGTTAAGGAAGCAATCGAGCTGAATATTCCAGTAGTAATTGATGCTCAGATTGACAAGGACGACAAGGTATTCCCAATGGTAGCACCAGGTGCACCGATCAGTGAATGCTTCGGAGAAGAGGACGTTGCTGAAAAGTTCGGAAGATAAAAATAAAATATCAGAAGAATGCTAGATTATTAAGACACTGTATGGAGACATGCAGTGTCTTTTTTTGAAGTAAGATAAATTGTATTTGTAGTTCACCGCAAAAATGAGTACATGTCAAAAGCAATACAAACAAATCTTTGACGGACACGAGAAAGAGTGCTATACTTTGGACATCAATGCAAAGACTGGAGGTAAAGCTATTGATTTCAAGTAACGATCAAATGAATCAAGTAGAAAAAAATCAAGTGGATCAACGTGCCAGCCAATATGCTGATATCATAGATCTTCCACACCATGTCTCGAAGCGTCACCCACAGATGGCGCTGTCGGATCGTGCTGCACAGTTTGGCGCATATGCTGCACTTAGAGGGTATGATGAAGCAGTAACAGAAACGGTGAAAAAATCAATACATCAAACAGAAGCATATATTGAAATGGAGCAGTATAATGACTAAAATGGCTGAAAATAAAACATATCTTTGCATTGACTTAAAATCATTCTTCGCATCGGTTGAATGCGTTGAGCGTGGTCTTGACCCACTTTGCACAAATCTTGTTGTGGCAGATGCCGCACTTACTGAAAAAACCATTTGCCTTGCAGTATCTCCGTCGTTGAAAAAGTACGGCATAGGAGGACGAGCAAGGCTTTTTGAGGTTGTGCAGATGTTAAAACAGGCAAATGCCAGAAGACGTTTCCAGGCACCAAAAAGATTATTTGAAGGATTTTCAAGCAATGCAAAAGAGCTTGATTTGCACCCTGAGTATCAGATTGATTATATTATTGCACCGCCTCGTATGGCAAAATATATGGAGTACAGCACAAAAATTTATAATATTTATTTAAAATATGTGGCGCCTGAGGATATACATGCGTACTCGATTGATGAGGTATTTGTCGATATCACACAGTATCTGATTTTGACAGGGCTTAATGCTTATGAGTTTGCAGGTCAAATGATAAAAGATGTATTAAAGACAACAGGAATTACAGCTACTGCAGGGATCGGAACAAATCTTTATCTGGCTAAAATTGCAATGGATATCGAGGCAAAGCACATTAAGGCAGATAGTGATGGCGTAAGAATTGCTATGCTTACAGAAAAAAGTTATAGACAAAAACTGTGGGATCATCGCCCACTCACAGATTTTTGGCGAATTGGTCCACAGACGGCGAAAAAGCTTGAACAAAATGGAATGTTTACAATGGGAGATGTGGCAAGGTGTTCTGTTGGTAAGATTAATCAGTTCCATAATGAAGAATTGCTGTACCGACTTTTTGGTGTTAATGCGGAGCTTATAATTGATCATGCATGGGGCTGGGAGCCATGCACGATTGCGCATATTAAGGCGTATCGTCCACAGTCAAGCAGCATAGAGAATGGTCAGGTGCTTCATTGCCCATATACGGCAGAGAAAACGCGTTTGATTGTAAAAGAAATGACTGATCAGCTTTTGCTGCAGCTTGTAGATAAAGGTCTTGTCACTGATCAGATGGTTTTAACGATTGGCTATGATATTGAAAATTTAACAGATCCAAAACGCCGTGAGCAGTATCATGGTGATATTGTCACAGATAGGTATGGAAGAAAAATTCCAAAAAGCGCACATGGCAGTGTCAATATAGGACGATTTACATCGTCAGCAAAGTTAGCAACCGAGACAGTATTGAAGCTTTACGATACAATTATTGATCAAAATCTTCTTGTGAGACGTCTTAGTCTGACAGCAAATCATGTTGTGCCAGAGGGTTCAGAGCCGACTAGAAAAAAGCCTCAGCAGCTTGATTTATTTACAGATTATGAAGCATTAGAAAAAAAAGAACAGGAAGAAAAAGCCGCGCTAGATAAGGAAAAGAAAATGCAGCAGGCAATGCTGCAGATTAAAAAGAAATTTGGAAAAAATGCGATTTTAAAAGGAATGAATCTGCTTGACGGCGCAACTGCAAAGGAGAGAAATGAGCAGATTGGTGGTCATAAAGCGTAGTCAGTAAAAAACGCATCATGAAAAATGAATTAGTGAAAGGAATAAATTTATGAAGAAGGAACGCTGGCGTCTGTACGCAAAAAAGGCAGATTTTGCAGCCATCAGCAAAGCATACGGCATCAATCAGGTAACGGCAAGGATTATGAGAAACCGTGGCGTTGAGACAAAAGAGGAGATTGAAAGCTATTTAAAGGGAGATTTAGATTATCTAAGTGACCCTGCACTTATGAAGGATGCAGATAAGGCCGCGTCTTTGCTTGAGGCTGCGATTGTGAACAACGAACTGATTGCAATCTCAAGTGATTTTGATAATGATGGAATTTTCTCCGGTCTTTTGTTAAAAGAAGCTATTATAGAACTTGGCGGCCGCGCAGCAATCTTTACGCCAAATCGAGTAATGGAAGGTTATGGTGTAAACAGTCGTATCGTTGAGGAAGCAAATGCAAATGGAGCAAGTGTACTTTTAACATGCGACAATGGAATTGCAGCATTTGAGGCAATTGATGAAGCAAAAAAACTTGGCATGACAGTTATTGTGACAGATCATCATGAGGTTCCATTTGAGGAGCATGATGGAAAAAGGACATATCTTTTGCCGAAGGCTGATGCCATTGTTGATCCAAAGCAGGAAGACTGTGCATATCCATTTAAAAGTCTTTGTGGAACAGGTGTAGCCTACCAGCTTATGACACTTTTGTTTCGCAGAATGAAGCGCACAATGAGCCGTCAGGAGATTTTTTTACAATATACGGCGATTGCTACTGTGGCTGATGTTATGGAGCTTGTCGGTGAAAACCGTATTCTAGTCAGAAAAGGTCTTTCATATCTTAATCACACAAACCATATAGGTCTTCGTGCATTGATGGAGGTGTGTGGCATATCACCAGAGCAGGTGCGTGCCTATCATATTGGATTTATCTTAGGACCATGTTTTAATGCAGCAGGACGACTAGACACGATTGTTCATGCATTGGCGCTTCTTGAATCAAAGGAATATGATCAGGCACTTGCCTTAGCTGGTGAGCTGTGGGCAATGAATGAGGAGCGAAAGGAATTAACGCGAGTCGGAACAGAGCGCGCAGTAGAGCTTATTGAGCATGCAACGTGGAAGGATGAGCATGTATATCTTGTTTACATAAAAGATTGTCATGAGAGTGTGGCCGGCATAATTGCAGGACGTCTTCGTGAACGTTACTATCGTCCTGTGCTTGTCTTTACTGATGCATCAGAAGAAGGGCAGATTAAGGCTTCTGGCAGAAGTATTGATGATTATGATATGTTTACAGAACTAAGTGCATTTAGGAACTTATTTCTTCGCTTTGGCGGTCATAAGATGGCAGCTGGTCTTACAATGGAAAAGAAAAATTTAGAGATTTTGCGAGACGGTTTAAATGCGAGATGTACGCTTACACAAACGCAGCTTATGCCGCTTGTCATGATTGATGCTGCGATGCCGCTTGGTTATATCAGTGAAGAAGTCATTGCTGATCTTGAAAAGCTAGAGCCATTTGGACGAGCCAATGAAAAGCCATTGTTTGCCCAGCAGCATTTGTCTGTGCTTCGTCTCTCACGTATCGGAAAGAATAGAAATGTTGTAAAAATGTCTGTTATGGGACCAGAAGGCATTATTATGGATGCGCTTTATTTTGGGGACACAGATGTGTTCTTTGATTTTCTTGAAGAGGAATATGGGCGTGACAATGTAGCGGCGGCTCTTAGGGGAATGCGCAATACAATTGATATTGGTGTGACGTATTATCCACAAATTAACGAATTTCAAGGGAAAAGAAGCCTTCAAATCGTGATACAAAACTATTGCAGAGTTTCGTTAAATTGAGTATAATTAAGAAATCACATGATACTAGGGTTAAAAGCTACAAAACCTGCTCGTGCTTGCACGATAAGGTTTTGCAGCTTTTAACCCGCAAAAACATGAGGATGCAGCGATTTTCAAAGAAAATCAGCGAATCCGAATGTTTTTAGAATTGCGAAAGATGCGAAGCATCGGAGCAATTCGTGAGTATCAAAAAAGTAGCGAAACGCGAAGGGAGAATTGTATGAGAATCGGAATTCGTGCCCATGATGTAAAGGCAGATACCTTTGAAGGGCTTGTAAAGGAAATACACAATGAGGGAATGCATTGCTGTCAGTTAGCAGTACCGAAGGCGGTTCATGAGTTTCCAACCAAAAAGGAGGTTTTAACTCCTGGTATGGCATTGTACATGAAGGAAGTCTTTGCAGAGAACAAAGTAGATGTTGCAGTTCTTGGCTGCTACCAGAATCTGGCAACTCCTGATGAGGCTGCATTAAAGGATACTATCGACACTTACAAGAGACATATTGTATTTGCGAGTCTTCTTGGAGCAGGTGTAGTTGGAACAGAGACAGGTGCATGTAATACCGAGTATCGCACAGAGCCATTTTCATTTACTGAGGAAGCACTTGAGATTTTTATTAAGAATTTGCGTCCTGTTGTGGAATATGCAGAAAAGCTTGGTGTAATTGTTGCAATTGAGCCAGTATGCCGACATATTGTAAACAATGCAAAGCGTGCAAGAAAGGTTCTTGATGCGATTGATTCTCCGAATCTTCAGATCATCTTTGATCCAGTGAATTTGCTTGATGAGTCCAATTATCAGGAGTATCCGGCAATTTTTAAAGAGTTTGTTGAGATTCTTGGACCAGATATTGCAACGATCCATGCAAAGGATTTTAAGATCGAAAATGGCAAGTTGTTAAGCTGCGCATGCGGAACAGGTCAGATGGACTATGAATTTTTGCTTCGCTATATCAAGGAGCATAAGCCGCACATTCACGTGCTGTTAGAGGATACAAATCCATCCAATGCACAGCAGGCAAGACAGTTTATGGAAGAAAAGTACGCAAGCTTATAATCTTCAACAATAATAGCAAGGATTCTCCAACCTCTATAGGTGGCGAGATGAATTGCTATTGGAAAATTAACGGCAGTGGTGGGCGGAGAGAAATCGGTATCCCCTACTGACATGAGGCAAGCCACAGTCGGCTTTGTGCTGACATGTCAGACTCTGTGAAATTACCGACTGTGGATTGAAACAACGAGTAAATATGTTGAGTTGAAATGAGGAAAAGAGGTGTCTGATATGAATCCAGAAGAAGAAGGATTAATCCCGCCAAAACCTTCGGTTAAGGCACCGGCTAATTTTACATCGCCGGATGAATTATATAAAGAATTGGAGGATAGTGTCAGAAAGTATCATCCATCGGATGATCTGTCACTGATCCGCAAGGCTTATGAGGTTGCACTAAATTCGCACGGAGATCAGCGCAGACGCTCCGGAGAGCCGTATATCATCCATCCGCTTTGCGTAGCAATTATATTAGCAGAGCTAGAACTTGATAAGGAAAGTATTGCGGCAGGACTTCTTCATGATGTCTTAGAGGACACCCCGATGACTCTAAAAGAATTGATCGGGCTTTTCGGAGAAGAAATCGCATTTTTGGTAGATGGCGTAACAAAGCTGACGCAGATCAACTGGGATATGGATAAGATTGAGATCCAGGCAGAAAATCTTAGAAAGATGTTTCTTGCTATGGCAAAGGATATCCGTGTTATCATGGTAAAGCTTGCAGACCGTCTGCACAATATGCGTACGGGTCAGTTCTGGAAGCCAGAGACGCAGAAACAAAAGGCAAGAGAAACACTTGAGATCTATTCGCCGCTTGCATCACGTCTTGGTATTTCTAAAATCAAGACAGAGCTTGACGATTTGTCTCTTATGTATCTGCACCCTGATGTCTATAAGGAACTGACAGAAAAGATTTACAGCACGCAGGATGCGCGCGAGCGTTTTATAGATGAAATCAAATCTGAGGTTGCGGTCAAGCTTGAGGAGGCTGAAATTAAGGCTGAGATTTCAGGTCGTGTTAAACATCTGTTTAGCATCTATAAAAAAATGGTAAATCAGGATAAAACACTTGATCAGATCTATGATATTTTTGCAGTTCGTATTATTGTTGATACAGTAAAGGACTGTTATGCCGCACTTGGTGTTATTCATGAAATGTATCATCCTATTACGGTTCGTTTTAAGGATTACATTGCAATGCCAAAGCCAAATATGTATCAGTCACTTCATACGACTCTGATTGCAAAGAATGGTCAGCCGTTTGAAATTCAGATTCGTACCTTTGAGATGCATCGCACTGCTGAGTATGGTATCGCAGCACACTGGAAATACAAGGAACGCGGTTCGGGAGACACTACAGTGCGTGATGAAGAGGCAAAGCTTTCTTGGCTTCGTCAGATTCTTGAATGGCAGAAGGATGTTTCCGATAATAAAGAATTTATCAGCATGGTAAAAAATGATCTTGATTTATTCTCGGATAATGTATACTGCTTTACACCGCAGGGTGATGTAAAGAATCTTCCGGCTGGATCTACACCGATTGACTTTGCTTACAGCATTCACTCAGCAGTAGGAAACCGCATGAAGCAGGCGGCAGTTAATGGCAAGATGGTTCCTCTTGATTATAAGATTCAAAATGGTGATCGAATAGAGATTTTCACTTCTCAGAATGTCAAAGGACCTAGCCGTGACTGGTTAAATATCGCAAAGAGTACACAGGCTAAAAATAAGATAAACCAGTGGTTCCGCTCGCAGTACAAAGAAGAAAATATAATAAAAGGGAAAGAGTTGCTTGCAAATTACTGTAAAGCACAGGGAATAAACCTGTATGAGCTTATAAAACCTGAATATACAGATACCTGCAAGAAGAAATATGGATTTAAGGATTGGGATTCAGTTCTTGCAGCGGTAGGACATGGTGGTTTAAAGGAAGGTCAGGTTATAAACAAGCTTCAGAGTGATTACAGAAAGAAAAATCCTACATCACCTACTGATAAGGATATACTGGAAGCTGTAAATGGAAGTACGGCAACTGCTGGAGCACAGCAAAATAAAGCGGCATCGGTTCGTTCTAAAAATGGTATAGTTGTTGCGGGAATAGATGATGTATCAGTAAGATTCTCTAAGTGCTGCAATCCGGTTCCGGGTGATGAGATAATCGGATTTGTCACAAGAGGACGAGGTGTTTCGATACACAGAACTGACTGTATAAATATGATGAATCTTTCAGAGGCGGACAGGCATCGTATAATAGAAGCAGAATGGCAGGTAAGTCCTGAGGGCAAGGATAATGAGCTTTATGATGCTGAGATAATCATCTATGCAAATGACAGAATGGGACTTTTACTGGAGATAACAAAAGTGTTTACTGAGTTGAAGATAGATGTAAAGTCGATGAACATAAGAACGAGCAAACAGGGAATAGCAACGATAAATGTAGGTTTTGCAATCTGCGGAGTTGAAGCGTTA
>OGOY01000389.1_pt1 | contig 57364 bp, 49 predicted proteins | sample 1552811 | NCBI WGS metagenome assembly OGOY01 (sample SAMEA2580132, study PRJEB22360) | human gut metagenome | biome: human gut; feature: human-associated habitat; material: faeces | place: Denmark | collected 2008/2010 | reverse complement strand
GATTTTGTACATTTTTAAATGATCATTTCTGTACATTCTTATATTAGCATTTATAGCAGGTGGCGAAATGCCATCTGTACATTATATTAAAGGAGAAAATTATTATGAATACAACAGCAATTACAACATTCAATAATGAGGAATTTGGAAATGTGAGAACTCTGACAATTGATGGAGAACCTTGGTTTGTTGGCAAAGATATCGCAGAATGTCTTGGATATACAAATACTAGAGATGCTTTATGGAAGCATGTTGAAGATGAAGATAAACAGCAAATCCTAAAGTCGCAAATTGCGACGTTAGAAAATGTGCCAAACAGAGGACTTACATTTATAAATGAATCTGGCATTTATTCTCTTATTTTTGGCAGTAAGTTAGAGTCAGCTAAGAAGTTCAAAAGATGGGTAACTTCTGAAGTATTACCATCTCTTCGCAAGACTGGTACATATACTGTAGTGGCAGCTCAGCCAAGTGCAACCTCTTCCATTGTTGTTCAGCCAACGAGTGATATCGAATTGCCAAAAGCAACAAATACTTGGTATCTGAAAAATAGAAAACGCATAAGAGAATTATGTGATCTCATGGATATCGAACGCAAAACTTTATATCATTTGATTCTTACGGAAATTGGCAAAACGATCGACATTGAGCAGTCAAAATCAATCTACACAAGAGATCACGGATTCCCACCAGAATTCATTATGGATGTTGTTGGATATTTTACAAAAATGCAAGAAATTGCTGATGAATATCTTGATAGATTATTAGAAAAATATGAGTCTTTGAATTCAGATGATGATGAAGATGATGATGAAAGTGTATGGTAATTTACCATATTATAAAACATTGCACCTTGCGTGCCCAACAAGAAATGAAGTGATCCGACTAAGATCGGTGGATTTAGGCTATTAGCTGATAAAAGAAAACACAAATCGTTGAAAGAGTGGTGCCGAAGTACAAGGTGGATCTCGTGTAGAAACTTGCGATACTCTAATCCAAGGTGTTTTGATCGCACAAAGAATGTGTGTCTTTTTATAGAGTGGTCTACAAAAATTACACAATTAAGTGTATGGCATATTCTGGAAATGTTATATTTCGCTTATTGTATGGATAAGTATGCCAAAAGTGAGGAGGAATCACTCATTAAAATTTGTGTTAGTTTTGTTGAAATTAATACAGATACAGAATGTACGGGTGGCAGAGCTGGTTTAATGCGCAGGATTGCTAATCCTGTATACGTACGAATATGCGTATCCTGGGGTCGTAGCCCAGTCCGTACGCTAAATCGCACCATCGTCTAAATGGTTTTAGGACACATCCCTTTCACGGATGCAATACGAGTTCGACTCTCGTTGGTGTGATGTTTGTCCTACAATGTTCTTCGGACTTGTGGGCTAATATCCCTGTTTATACTGCTAAGGAGACAGGCAAAACTGTAAATTTTGCGGCTTCGGTCACGAGTGGGTTCGATTCCCTCAACAGGGATGATTAGGTTAGTAACTATACGATAGATTAACCAAAAAATATGCGAACACCCTGATGGTTGGTGGATATTGGAATGTATACCTCTTCTGATATTCTGATGGAGTTCATCACTTCAGTTCGCCTTGAGAGTACCTCAAATTCCTACGAGGATTAAGGTCGTTTTTAAAGGTATTCCTACACACAATATCTTTAATATTTAACATTATACTGCGTCGCCAGTGTGTAAATATAAGACGTGGTAAATATATTGACATGTAGCTCAATTGGACAGAGCACAACGCTACGGACGTTGGTGTTGCAGGTTCGATTCCTGTCGTGTCAGTTTCATTGGCTAGTAGCTCAATGGTAGAGCACACGGCTGTTAACCGTGCGGTTTTGCAAGTTCAAGTCTTGCCTAGCCAGTTTTCCTACATACCTCAGAGGCTAGAGGGTCATCAAAGCAAGGATAACATTAGATGAAAGTCGCTGGTTCGAATCCAGCTGTAGGAATTGTATTTTAAATTAAAATATAATCAAAAAATAAATTACACAAGTATTTGTGTATGGCACGTTCTGAAGATATTAAATCTTGCTCATTTACATGATGAGTGTGCCAAAAGTGAGGAATTTTTCACTCACTAAAATTTGTATTACTTATTTTATACAAATACAGAACCGCTACAATAATAGACGCTTTTTATAATGCGCAGCAATGTTATAATAAACTCTGCTTGATTTAAAATACTCATAGGGATATCGCCAAGCGGTAAGGCACAGCACTTTGACTGCTGTATTCACTGGTTCAAATCCAGTTATCCCTGTCGCAGAATGGAGAAGTTTGGTTATCTCATCAGGTTCATGCCCTGAAGATCGGTGGTTCAAATCCACCTTCTGCTATTTTTCTAGGTTTCATTTTGGTTATTGACATAACTATCTCCAATCAGGTAGGGACGTAAATGTCCTTACCAACATTGCGCAGTGGCGTAGTTTGGCTATCGCACCTGATTTGGGTTCAGGGGATCGTAGGTTCAAATCCTACCTGTGCAATCAAAGAGTTGTTTGGTGGTCAGTTCTTTTTCAACAAAGATTTTTCTCATTGTTAGTATCTAGTGGATGAATTAATATCCATCCACTACTCCTTTCTGCTATCTTAGCTCAATTGGTAGAGCAGCTGATTTGTAATCAGCAGGTTATGTGTTCGAGTCACATAGGTAGCTTTTTTCAAATCCAGTAAATATGTACGACGACTGCTATATGCAGCGTCAAGCATAACTGGAAATATTTTATGAAATGGAGGGATCTTCTATAATTAAGATCACCAAAAATGAAGCTTTCTATCTTCGCTCAAAAGGATTCAAAGACAAATCTGATATTCATCAGACGTATTCTGGACATCCTACTTACTATGCAAGTGAGAAAAGAAGCGTAATGAAAGCTCTAAAGAAGTATAGAGAAAGATAGGTGTTCTCTATGAAGAAAAAACAAAATAATATCAGAGTATCATTTGTAGATGAACCTGCTGCCATGGATGTTACTGGTTCTATGGTTTATGTAAAAACAGATACTCACAACATTTTGATTGATGCTGGCTTACATCAGTCCAATAGCAAATACGATGATTTTCTTGTAAATAAGAGAAGATTCAAAGAATTTAAGCCAAAAGATATTGATTATATCTTTGTAGATCACAGCCACCAAGATCATTTGGGGATAATTCCCAGATTGTATAAAGAGGGTTGTTCTGCAAAAATTATTGTTGCCGAAAACAATAAACAGATTATGTATAGAATGCTTCAAGATTCTGCGTTTATTATAGATAGAGATGTTGAATTAATCAATAACCAACATGGTAAAAATTATGAACCTCTGTATACGATTGATGACGTAGAAACATCTATAAGACATATGTCCGAATATCCAGTTATGGAAAAGGTTGTTGCTGATGAGACTTTAGCATTTAAACTTATTCCAAACGGACATCTACCTGGCAGTGTACAAGTTCTGCTTTATTTAAAGCAAAACAATGTAGAAAAAACACTTCTTGTTACAGGAGATATTGGAAATTCTAAAGTACATAATTATTACGTCAATAAGTTTACTCCTGTTGATCATGCAGATTTAGTCATTGGAGAATCAACTTATGGAGATCGCCCAGATTTAAAAACTGGACAAAAAGAAAGAAATAATGATATCGAAAAATTATTTTCTATTATCACACAACAGGTATGCGAAATGCATGGACAGATAATTATACCAACTTTCGCAAATCACAGACTTCAATTTCTTACAACAATGATTTATCAGGTCATGAAAGATTATGATTTCCCTTATAAAGTATATATTGATACACCGTTAGGAATTGATATTTTCAACGAATATCGTAAAATCTTATCTGGCGATGAATTAAAATTGTTTGATGAAGTCCTAAATTGGGACAACTTGGTATTTGTGCGTGATGCAGAATCTAGTAAAGCATTAGTACATAGTAATGAACCATGCGTGATATTATCTACGTCTGGAATGTGTAATAATGGTAGAATTAGACATCATTTAAAGAAAGCAGTTCCAAATCCTAATGCCACTGTTTTATTTGTAGGATTCAGTACACCAGGAAGTTTGGCTGCATTACTTAAAGACAAAAATGTTAAATCTATCTCTATAGATAACAAACAATATACTTGCAGATGTGCAAGTTTCTCACTCAAATCTCTTAGTGGACATGCTCCATTCTATCAGCTTCTTGACTACTACTCTTCCATTAATACAAATCGAATTGTACTACATCACGGATCAGAAAAAGCAAAGTTGACACTAAAAGAAAAATTAACTTCTGAACTTGAAGAGAAATGCAAAAGCACACGTGTTATTATTGCAAATTCAAGTTTGAAAATTTCATTATAGAGATGAGATGCTTCGTCTTAGAATTGTAGACGAAATTATTTAATTTTTATTTGTAAAAATTCCTCTATATACACTATACCACATTTTATGTCAAGTGTGTAGAGGTTTTTCAAAAAAATAATTGTAAACCATAAAAATAATTTAACAGAGCAAAGGAGAATGAATATGGCGAAAGCTTTATCTTATAAAAAATCTACTACTGTCACAGTTAAGGCGGCAGGTTATGTAGACATCGAAAAAGGAGTTATTGAAACAGAAGAAGGAAATGTATCTTTCAAAGATTTATTAAAAGACTTTGATGGAAAATATGGTGAATTTCAGATGAAAGAAAAGACTGATGAAGATCTGGAATTAAACGTACCTTCTGATGAAGAATAGATTGGAGTGAAGATTTATCAGCATTAATTTTGAACAAGAATTAGTAAAAATCGGATTAACTCCAGAAACATATGAGGCTGTCTGTGCAGATATTGACTCAAAACTTGATGGTGTAGTTGATATCGACTGGCAGGAAATTAAAGAAAAATATCATGTACAATGTGCAAGCGATACAATTCGCAAGTCATCTTCTACTCCATTCGGTGGTAGATTTAGAGATGCTTATTTTCGTAGTAAGCAAAAATCTGAAAATGATGAAAAGTCTGAAGATCAGTTATTATATGAGAAAATTCGTAAGGAACGACAGAAATTACAGACAGTTAATTTAGAGAGAAATCGCATTTCTCGTCAAGAAAGCCGTTTTGAATTATTCAATGAATATGTAGCTGAAGCAATTCAGATGCTACCAAACCCAGACTTCAAACCTCTGAGAGTTGAAGATAAATCTAAAGGATATGTGCTTTCTATCGCAGATATCCATTACAATGCAGTATTTGAAAGTATTAATAATAAATATTCTCCAGAGATTTGCATTGAAAGATTTCAGAAATTATTATCTCAAACTATCGCACTGGTACATAGGCTTGGTATTTCTAAGCTCAAAGTCGTCACATTAGGTGATGATATTCAGGGCATCTTACGTCTTACTGACGTTAAATTAAACGATTCTGCCGTTGTTAAGGCAGTTGTTGATATTTCAAAAATCATTTCACATTTCTTAAATGAATTATCCAAATATGTTGAAATTGAATATTATTGCGTAGGTCGAAGCAATCATAGCCAAACACGACCTATAGGAACAAGAGCTTCTGAGTTATGTGCGGAAGACTTTGAGTATATTATTGGTAATTACATCAATGAATGTTTGGCAAATAATGATCGTGTTGAAGTACATCTTGATCTGGAATCTGATTGTATCCACATTCCTATCGCTGGCTTTAATATGGTTGCAATGCATGGACATACCTTAAGAGGAATTGATAGTGCCATTCAAAATATGGAGTCTATTTATAACGAAGATATTGACTTCTTATTGGTTGGTCATTACCATGGAATGCTTGAAAAATCTCTCAGCGAAGGTATTACATGCGATAAGGAAATTTTAGTGTGCCCAAGTTTTGTAGGTAGCGATCCTTATGCAGACAGTATTTTTAAAGGGTCAAAGAGTGCTTGCAAACTATTTGAGTTCACAGAACATGATGGGCATACAGCATCGTTCAAGATGCAATTAAATTAACATTTCGGCAGTCTTTTTTAGGATCAATCTCTCAAAACAGGTCGGACAGACTGCCTATTATGAGCAGAGGATATTACTTCTTCTGCTCCATTTCTATAAATGATTTACGGGTACTCAAAAGTGGGTAGCCGTAGAAATATAAGAAATTATTAACAATTTACGATTTCTCTAAACTGAGAAATCGTGATAAAAACTATAAAATTACAAAGAATAAAGGAGAAATTATTATGTTAAAAGGAACAGAATTAGTAGAAATTATTGCAGAAGCAAACGGAATTACTAAGAAAGAAGCAAAAATCGAATTAGACCGTGTTATTGAAGGAATTGCAACAGCAATCGAAAAAGGTGGAGTTCGTGTTTCTGGATTAGGAACATTTGAAGTTGTTGAACGTGCAGCAAGAACATGTAGAAACCCACAGACAGGTGAAATGATGGAAGTACCTGCTAAGAAAGCTCCAAAATTTAAAGCGGCTAAATCTTTAAAAGATGCTGTAGCGGCACAGTAAGGAAGTGAGTTCTTGTATAAAGAAAAATATAACAAATATGAAGATCTACAAATCACTGATTTCGAAGACGAAATCGATCTTTTATTTACAGTCGACGATCAGTTGGAAGACGGTGATATGTGCGTAGATATTGTGGCGGATGATATGACTATCCGCCATTTATTATCACTGGCAATGACGGAGTTAGATTTTGCTCCAAGAAAAATTAGCATGGAAAAAGATCATGCATTATATTGCTTAGAAATGTTTGATGATGGAAGTCTAAGAGTATTTTTATATGATCAGTTTCATAATGATTCTTTACAAGGAACTTCTATTTATCTATATCAGAATGATATTACACAGAATGTTGTTGAATTTATGTTAAATTTCTATGATGATTCAAATATTATTCTGTATGGATATAATGATGAAGATGATGATTTTACTACTGGTGATGTCAGTGATTTAGATTCAAAACAAATTAAAACAGATTCAGTTATTGATACGCTTGTCGGGTTAGGTGTATTGATAGAATTGCTGGACTTATAAAATGACGATGGTAGCCACAGTGCTACTCTCTATTACTTAACAAGGTGGTGAGAACAATAGGTAAATGTGAAAAGAAAAAATGTTTAGCTTGCGATAAAGATATTTCTGTACGACAGTTTTATTCAAGTAATTCACCGTTACACGCAGACCACCTAGTACCTTGGTGTAAAAAATGTATATTCAAAAACGTATTAGATTCTGATGGCAGATTAGATAAAAACAAATGCAAATCTGTTTTACGCCAAATCGATAAACCATTTCATATCAAATATATCAATGCTGCAAGAGATGAATTATCAAGAAAAAATCAATCTTTAAATGGGGACGTTGATGATTACGGACAAAAAATTTTTCAGTTGTATATGAAAAATATTCAAAGTTTGCCACAGTTAAGAAAAGAAACATATGCTGATAGCGATACAGAAGATCGGACATACGCTGAAAAATTAGCAGAATCTAATACAAAATCAATTCAAAAAAAGAAAGAGAAACAAACTTCTAATACTTCTCAAAAAACCTTTTCTAAAATCTATAGCCAGAAATGGCGTGGGGAATACACGCAGGAAGATATAGATTATCTTGACAATTATTATCTTGGACTTGAAAGAGATTATAAAATCGTTACAGAAAATCATAGAGATTACGCAAAGAAAATTGCAAAAGCGTCGCTTCAGATGGACAAGACTTTTGATGATATGATGAACAACGTCGCAGGGGCAGACGCTAAGTATAAGGCTGCCAGAGAGGCATTTGACACACTGTCAAAGTCTGCCAAATTCAGCGAAAGTACCAGAAGTGTAAATGATGTTGGTGCAAGTAGCTTCTCAAAAGTTTGTGCTATGGTAGAAAGTCATAACTGGATTCCTGAATATCATCCGATGGAAAAAGATACTGTCGATGAATTAATTGACTATTTGAGTACAATTACAAAATCACTGTAAGAGGTAAATATCATGGATATTTTAGATATAGACTTCGATGAAGTGAACAAACGTATGGCTCAAAGAGCCAGTGAATTGGGAGTTCAAGATATAGATCCTTCAGAAGATACCATAGATTACGAAGCATGGACAAAATTCTTTTCTTATTATCGGTATTACATCGATGATTTTGCAACAGATATTTTAGGGATCGAACTCTTTCCTTTTCAAAGAGTTATATTGAGAGCAATGGCAAGAGGGCAAATGTCAGTATTGATTGCATGTCGTGGACTCGGTAAGTCATGGATCGTAGCCGTCTTCTATATTTGCATCTCGATATTATATCCAAATGTCAAATGTGGAATTGCTTCAGGAAGTAACCAACAGGCTAGAAACGTAATTATTCAGAAAATTAAGGGTGAGTTAATCAAGAATGGAACTATCGCAAAAGAGATAGTTATGCCAATTCATACTTCTCCTGATGATTGTTATGTTGAATTTAATGGTGGCGGTGAAATTCGTGCCATTACTGTTGCACAAGATCGTGGTGGAGAATCTGCTCGTTCCTGGCGTTTTAATTATTTATTGATTGATGAAGCTCGTCTGGTTAAAGATGATATCATTGAAACAATTTTGATTCCTATGACAAAAACCAAACGTCAAAATGCTTTAAAATGGCACAAAAATGAAAAGGGTAAAGTTATTTTTATCTCTTCTGCTTATCTGAAAACAAGCGGATTATACAAGAGATTTAAATATCATTTTGAGCAAATGTGCTCTGGGAACAAGAGGTATGTTGCAATTTGTTTCCCTTATCAAGTTGGTGTACAAGCTGGTCTTTTTGATATGGAAGACATTGAGCAAGAGTTATCTAAACCTTCTATGACAAAAGACAAATTCGCTTATGAATATGAGGGAATTTTCGTTGGTTCCAGCGGAGAAAGTTATTACCCATATGAACTTACAATGCCTTGTAGAAAACTTGAATATGGCGAATCAGATCAACCTCGAAAATCTCAATCTATCTATGTCATCACCCATGACGTAGCTGTATCTAATGAAAAGAATTCGGATAACGCATGTACTCATGTTATCAAACTGAAAATGAGACCAAATGGTACTTATACAAAATCTGTCGTGTATACAAAAGTCATGAATGGTATACCTTTGAATAAACAAAGAGATTTCTTAAGAGAACTCATTCATATACATTTCCCTAACACAAAGAAACTGGTTATAGATGATAACGGAGTTGGTGCAGGTTTACCAACAATGTTTTATGAAAGTTGGGAATATACAGATCCTAAAACGAAAAACACAGTAGAATATCCGCCATTGATAAAAGACGATGATGAAGATGGATTTCTACTTGATAACGCAGTTCCATTAATTCGTGGTGTTCATGCGTCAAATGAATTTCATAAAACATTCTATCCTTACATGAAATCATGCTTCGAGGATAGATCTCTTGAATTACTATCAACCTCTGAAGAAGTTGACTCTCTGTATAAGAACGGAGAGATTACTGCGGAACAATACGCACAGCATGTAGAGCATGACATCTTGCAGAGTGAATTAAGCAATATTAAGATGGATTATTCTGAACATGGAAATGTTCAATATGTTCGTATTGTCAAGGGGCAAAAGAGAGATAGAGCTACTTCTCTTTGTTATGGATTATCTGTTATTTATGAATGGGAAGAAGAAAATAGATACACATTATTTAACAATAATAAAAGTCATGGTTATGACTTACTTAATGAATATACATATGTTTAAAAATTACAGGAAGGAGGTGCTATGTGGCAACAAAAAATAAAACAGATGCACAAACACAATCATATGTTACAGAATTTATTCAGGCATATAATAGTCAAAGTGCAGCTGGACAATCATTCTTCTTGTCTCCTCAATTGCTGAATAGTACATTGAAGAATGTCAATATGAAAGGCGCAATTTTTCCAAGAGAAAAGATTGAAAGAATGGTTTTAGCACCTCATCAATTCGAACAAGAATTGCGACAGCTTTCATATTCATATTACAATTCGATTTCTATATACAGACATCTCATAGACTTTACGTCTTCTATATTAGATTTTGATTGGGAACCAATTCCTTACACATTGGACGGAAAACCAATCACGGCATCTGATTATCATTCAAAAAGATTTCAAAAAGATTATAAAGTTGTAACTAATTTTTTTAATCGCTTTAATGTTAAAAGAGAATTTAATAAAGTTATGTTCAATATTTCTAATTATGATACATACTATACATCACTTCGTGAATTCGATGATCATGCATATTTACAGGAACTGCCTGCTGAATATTGTATGATTGACGCAGATTCATATCTTGGATACCTCTTTTCTTTTAACTTATCTTATTTTGTTCAAAGCGGTGTCGATATTGATGGATATGCCCCATGCTTTAAAGCTATGTTTAATAATGCTTTACAATCATCTGAAAATACTTATGGGTCAAATTTAGCGAAACATAATGGACGATGGGTATATTATCAGCAAATGCATCCTGATGATGCTTGGGTATTTAAATACAATAACAATTTTGCAGGATCAGTTCCACCAGTATTAGACATGTTTTTAGATTATTCCAAATTAAGTAAGTTCAAAGATCTTGAGGAAGCCAAAAAAGAACTTGAGGCGTATAAGGTCATCTTTGCTTCTGTCCCACGCCTACAAAATGGAAAAATGGGAAACAAAGTGGATGATTTTGCGATCAGCGCTGAAGAACTCGGTAAGTTTATTGCAACTGTAAAAGAAAGTCTTGGTTCTAATCTTGGATCAAAATCTGCCGTAGATTTTAAAGCTGCACCATTGGAGAATTTTAAAATGTTCGACTTCTCCCCTTCTGCTTCAGAGAAAAACTTATTAGAAACAGAGATGAATAACATGGTTCGTGAATCTGGTATGGCAGATGCAATTCTACAAGGCGGTAACAACGTATCGTCTATCAATTTATATAAACAGACAATCTCTGCAAAAATGGAAAAATTATATCCTCAATTTGCATCATTCTGTGAATATCATATCAATAAAAACACAGATAAATATAAATTCAAAATTAAATTTGTTGGAACAATGTTTGACCGTGAAGATCGTAGAAAGGCAGCTAATGAAGATATGGAAAGAGGAATTATCACCCCTGCTATATTCTCTTCAAGAGGTATTCAAATTACCGATGCAGCTAATACGATGAATTTTATGCATGGACTTGGATTTCCTCAAAGCTTTACGCCTATTCAAACAGCATCTACGATGTCAAGCGAAGATAAGAAATCTTCTGGTCGAACAAAATTATCAGATGATCAAATCACAGATTCTGGAGAACAGACAAGAAATATCGGTGCAAATGAAGATAAAAAGGAGGCGTAACATGTTCATTCGTAATCCTTTATCAATAAAACAGAAAACAATTAAAGTTAAAGATAATGATGTTTATGAATTTTTATCAAGACATGGTATTACACCTCTTGGAAAAGATGAAACTACCTGGTTCTATTCTGATAATGATCGTACTGCATCATTATTAAAACAATATAGAAAAGGTGGTGATATAGAAAATGAGTGATAAAAAACTTTTAAAGTTCGCAGTTGAAATGAAAGAAGACCCCGTAAAGGTAGAGAAATCTCAGTTCACAAAATTGCATTTACGCATTTATAGTGCCGACAAAATTAATGATCATAATTTCATCATGAGTATGGATGTGTTGAAAAAATATGCTGATACAATTGCTGGTAAGCCTATTTTGGCTTATTACAACAAGAACGGTGATTATGGTAAAGGTGATTTTGGGGGACATGAACACAGTCCACTAGCACAGGAAATCGCAGTTGGGTTTATTCCTTTTAATCCAGAAATTTCTTATGAAACAGAAAATGCTACCACATATTTATGTGTCGATGGATACATTTGGAATACATATTACGAGCATATTGTCGATGTGTTCTATAAAGATGGTGGTATTAAAGGTGTTTCGGTTGAGATGTATGTCTTAGATTCTAAATTACAAAAGAATAATGTTGAGGAAATATTGCAATATTCTTTTACTGGAGTAACATTAATTGGCAAAACAGATGCTTATAATACAAAAATTAAGCCTGCTGTTGATGGGTGTCAAGCAAAAATTATACAATTCGCTGCTATTACATTAGATGATGTGATGCAGCCAGAATTTAATAAAGCAAAACAACTATTTGAAAAACAATTAGTTAAAAATGCAATTGAGGAGCCAGAATCTAATGGCTCTATTTTATTGCAAAAAAATAAATCAGAGAAGGAGGAAGAAATGGCAGAAACTTCAAAAGATCTCGAAAAAGAAATCAAAGATACAGAAGAAAAAGAAATTATTGAAAATTCTACAGAAGTTGTTGAAAGCAATATTGTTATTGAGAATTCCACAGAGGAAGTTCCTGAGACTGTTGAAAATGCAGAAAGCGATGGTCAAGCAGTTGAAGAAAATAGTAATGAAGTTGTTGAAAACTCTGACGATGTGGACAAGAACAGTGATCCAGATATTCAGGAAAATGACACAGAAGAAACTGAAAGTTCTTGTGATTACGATGAATTAAGCCAGAAATGTGCTGAATTTGCAACCGCTTTAAAAGAAAAAGAATCTGAAAATGAAGCATTGAGAATTGAAAACGCTTCTCTTCGTGAATTCAAACATAACAAAGAGATGGAAGATGTTACAAAAACAGTAAATCTTGTTCTTAACAGCGTATCTAGCACATTATCCGCAAAGCAATTAACTGAGTGGAAAGAAAAAGGATTACAGTGCAACGCTTCTACTGTTGATGGGTATGTAAATAGCTTAAAAGCATTTGCTTATGATATCCAGCAAGAAAAAGGCGTACAAGAAAAAGAATTATTAAGAAACTCAATCCCTACTCAGGCAGTTGAAACAGAGCCTGAGTCTGAAGACATTTGGGAAAGAATGAAAAACTATTAAACCTAAAAGGAGGACAAAAATGGCAACTAATATTCTTATTTTAAGATCAGCTGCATCTGGGGACAACGATGTAAAAACTGGTGTGGCTACAACTGAAGTTGAAAATGGATATGCTGTTGCACTTGGCGAAGTTTCAACAGATAGAGAAACACGTAACGCATTCAAGGTAGCAGCTCCTACAGAAGGAAAAGATTTAATCGGATTAGTATACAACGCTGACGTACCATCTCTGACAGACGGAATGGGAAACGTATTTAAAGGAATTACATCTGATCCTAGAACAATTAAATTTGAGGCAGGGACGCCTTTCAATATTTATATGCCTTCAATCGGAGACGAAATCGCAATGACAGAAATCTCTGGAGAAGCAACTGGCGCTAAATATGTTATTTACAAAGCTGGCGACAGCAAGCCTACATATTCAACAGATGGTACTGATGGATTATTAACATTCAAGATCACAGGAAAGAAATACGTTTCTGTTGGTGCTGAAAGAGTCCCAACTGTAGAACTGATTGCAGTACCAAACGTAGCTTAATAATAAAAGGAGGGATTTAAGAAATGGCTTATAGAAAAATTGAATTTGCCACATCTGCTGGCAGAGATCTGATTCCAGCATTCAAAGAATATGTGAATCATTATAGAAAAGAAAACTTTGCAACATCTAAAATCTTTAGCAGAAATACATCACTGGCTGACAAGAGAAAATTAGTAGATAAAGTTGCTCATGCTGAAATTGCAAAATTCGCTAATGTGGACGAGTCCTTAGTTGGATCTACACAGTTAGTAACACATCCTGTATATAACTGGGCTTTCTTCGCAGTTGTAAACAAACTGGTTGATGCAGTTATTCCTGATGTTGTAGCAGAAGATTTTGCAGCTGTCGCAAATGTAACAACTGTTGGTAGAGGAAACTCTGCAACATTCAAATTAAAATCTAACGATTTATTTGAAGTATCCGTGAATGGAAACAGCCGTAGACATGTAAATGCTCAGAAACAGTTCACAGGTGAGAAAACTTTAACCCCTGTTAACCATACAATCACAACACAGGTTGATCTGTATAGAGTTATGATTGGAGAAGACTCTTTAGCTGAATATGCTATGAAAGTAATCTTATCTATCGAAGCTGAAATTTCTGTAGACATTGCTTACACAATGCAGAAATCTTTTGATACAAGAACAGCTAATTTCAAAGCAACAGGATTCTCTGGTGCAACATTCCAGAAATTAGCCGCAAGAGTATCTGCTGCTAACGGTGGTGCTCGTGCAATCGCTTTTGGTACATCTATTGGATTAGGTGAAATCTTACCAGAAGATCAGTATTTAAAGATGGGTCTCGGTGAAACATATAATACAATCGGATATTTACCAGTATTCAAAGGTATTCCATTAATGGCAATTAATCAGACTATCGATTACACATCTGCTGATTATGATTTTGCAATTGATGACAAATACATCTATGTTGTATCTCCTGGACTCCAGAAATTGGTACAGGTTGTATTTGACGATGAAGGATTATATATTTCTGATAGAGAATTTGCTAATGGAAATTTAACACAGAATGCTTCATTACATAAAGGATGGGCTACAGGACTGATCACAAATGCAAAACATGGAGTTGTTAAATTAAGTTAATATAACAAAATGGTTGAGAGGGTCAAAACAGATCCTCTCTTTTGAATAAAGGAGCGATTAAAAATGGCAGAGACTAAATCTACCAAAACAACAGCTAAAACATCTACGACTAGAAAATCAACTTCTAATTGTACCAAAGATGATTTGGTTAAAATGAATCAAGACTTGCAGGAATCAAACGCAAAGTTACAGAAACAGATACAAGAAATGATGGAAAATATGAAAATTTTAATGGCTGAAAAAACTGAGATTGAAAAGAAAAACGAAGAAATGCAAGAATCTCTTGATTCTGTTTCTGAATCAGAATATACAGACATCAATCCATTAAAGCCAATTAAAATTGTTTCGTTAACTGATGGTACAGTTGTACTCAAAACACAGCCAAGCGGTGGCAAAGAATTTACAATCGACAAGTTTGGAAGTGCTATTACTGTTACATATCAGGACTTACAGAATATTATTATCAACGACCGATCATTTATTGAGGACGGTGCCGTTTTCATTTGTGATAAAGATGTTGTTAATAATAACTATTTAGATGAATATTACAATAACTTCTTAACATTAGATACAATCAAAAATATTTTATCATTTGATATTGATCATGTTACAGACATGGTGGCTAATACTACAGAATCTATTCAGGAATCTATTATCTCTTTACTTGTTAAGAAAATTAATAACAATGAATATGTAGACATGAATAAAGTAAGTGCTATCGGTCGTGTTTGTAAGAAACCATGTGATATTTTAAGATTAGCAATGGATATAAGAAGTGTTGATGAATCTGCGAAGTAATTCGGAGGTGTAATATGGACAAAACACCTTATACAGATATTATTGAGTTGGTTTTGGCACTGATGAAGTCATATGAATTAGATTCAATTTATGATGACGCAATACAAAACTCAGAAGATAAGGATGATTCTTCTGGTGATAAAGCAATGATTTTATTTTTCTTACCTTATTTCAAATATGCGTCTGGAGAACTGCAAATTGCAGGATCATCAATTGACACAACAAGAGATGATGAAAATATGTCTTTCTCTACTCTTCTAACAGATGGAGAACAGTTAATGTTTGCAAAATATATTCTGATAGGGTATTTACAGAAAGAGACATTTGATATTCTACAAATGAAACTTCATTTACAAGACGGAGACTTCAAGACATTCGCAGAAAAAAATAATCTGGAAGCCAAACTCAATGCATTAAATACGTTGAAAGACGAAATTAGTTGGAACGTCACAAGAAGCGGATATCACGCTAATGAAAAAGTCTGGGGGTAATTATGGAATATATAAAAACCCTTTCAGTACAAAAAATTGATGAATACATAGATGTTCTAACAAGCAAAATTTATTCAGTTCTACCATTGTATGAAGAACATTGTAGTAATATTGAGCTGAATAAAAAGATTGGAAATCTTATAGCTTTAACAAATGGATTTCTAATTATGTTAAACAAAGATAGTAAAATTTCTATTGAAATTCTTTCGTATCTTTGTCATTTACAAACCGTTTCTACGCACAAAGAAGTTCGTTCTTGTGTTCTAACCTCTTGTGCTCTTTTGCAAAAAATGAAGGATGGTGATTGATATGCCATTGGCTTCATATAAATTATCAAGAAAATTTCAAAAATCTAATCCCAGAGAAGAGATGAAACGTACAAAACGATTACAGGTAGAGTCGTTATATAATCTAGCAGTAGATAGGGAAGATAACGCTTTACTAAACGGTGAGCCATTTGTGAAATCTCCTCGTGTGTTCGATGTAAGAACAACTGATGAGTCACATACGAAACTTACAATCGAAACTATTGAAAATGATGATCGTTTTGAAATCGGAGATTATGTTACGTTATCCGATGGAATTTATTTGTGCATACACTCTTTTATTTTTCATGACCTATATTGTCGTGGAATATTTCAGAAATGTAACATGAATATATATTGGTTAAACGAAAGTGGTAAATTATGTTCTCAGTGGTGTATTGATTTAAATACAACACAGTACAATAGCGGAGAACAATCTGGACAATATATGAGAGTTGGATCAACTCAACATATGCTCAAAATGCAGTGTAACGAAGAAACAGTCAAACTCGATTCTCCAAAGAGAATTTTCTTAGACAAAAATATGGATAATCCAACATGCTATAAAGTTAGCCAAAATGATAATACTCCATATAATTATGGATCAAAAGGATTGTGTTATATCACATTAGCACAGGCTGGTAAAAATACAGAAGCCGATAAGTACATCACATTAGATAATGGTACAAAAGTATGGGTTGCTGATTATTTTGAACCAGATACAAAACCTGAAGAAAAACCTATTGATCCAACACCTACGGAACCAGATGTCCCAGACACCCCTGTTGTTGAGAAGACTTGTACTGCTACTATTAAATATCGTTACAAGAAAGTTTATATAGGTAAAAAATCTATATTTACTGCTTCTTTTAAAGATAACGATGGTAATACAGTAGACAAGGAACCTCAATGGAATATTGAATGTGATTTCAAAGACTCTATTAATATAGAAGAAACTGGTTCAAATTTGATTATTTTGATTTCTGATTCTGGGTTAATTGGACGCACTTTTACTTTGAAATTATCTGCAAAAGATAATACTTCTTCTACCGCTTCTACCGAAGTATCTGTAGAGAGTTTGATTTAGGAGGGATGGAATGAGGAAAACTGATGAGATGATGGATAATCCTCTTGTTCTATCTGGTCTTATTAAAGACGTTGTAGGCAATATTTTTCTGACAAATGAAGATTTAACAAATTTAGTAATGCCTATCTTAGACAATGACGATTATTCATATGAAGATAATTGGTTTGGATGTCGAATCAAAAAAAACTTGAATGGACAGTTAAAAGACGTATCTCTCGTTGGTCATTGCAAGGATACACCTTATATGGAAGAAACAATTACAGATGCAAGATCAATGATTTTAATGGAAACATATGTAAATACCAGTTCATCTATTCTTGACTACACATTGGTAATCAATGTTGTTGCCCGAAAAGATGTAATTGATTTAGATGATGATGAAAAGTCAGAATGGCGTGAAAAAGGATACGCTGGCAATCGTTTAGATATGATCTGCCAAGCAATCAATCTTGCCCTAACTGACGAATCAATAAAAGACTCATTTGGTATCGGGGCTATGAGATTAGATACTCGTACAAGCCAATTACAGTCTTTTAAACCGAACACTAACTTTTATGGCAGGACAATGGTGTATCGGATTGATGATATAAATATGGAGTTGCTTTGTAAGTGAGTGACGTAAAACTTACTTATTCACAGCTACTGTCAAGCGAACCAATACCTGTTGGAATCGGGCATATTCAGCCACCTAAAATCAGTGATCGTAGGAGAATTGGTGAAGGGCTATGGATGCAATATGCTAGTTATATGACATTGACAGTAGATAGCTACTACTCTGCTCTCCTGCCAGATAAATATGATGCTTTTTTGGCATTACCTTATGAAGAACGAACAGATGTTAAATTATTTGATTTGGTATCAGAAAACACAGATGTTATACGGATTTATGTGAGAGCATTTTGTTTTTATTTTGTCGAAGATGTTGTGTATAGATTAAGAGAAAAAAGATTTGAGATCTTAAAAACGCATGAGGACGAAGAAACTGGAGAAATTGAATCACAGGTTGTCGGGGTTATTGATCGAGAAATCTTTGATGATGTATTACATATCTTGATGCAAATTTCAAATATCAACAATGAACGCACAGTGTCCGAAGAATTATCAAAACAAAAAGATCCTGTTGTTATCCAAATGCAGCGTAGACGTGATAAGGCAAAAGCTAAACGTACTCGTGGAAAAAACTTAGATAAACAAGATCCTAAATATGATATCGGAAATATTATCTCTGTCGTATGTGCGTGTCACCCAAGTATTAATTTTACTAACGTAGGGCAACTAACAATTCCTCAATTATATGATAATTTTCAAAGAATTTTAATTGATAGAAATTATCAAATCATGGCTCTTAATGCCAGTGTTTGGGGAACTGAAGGTAGTGACTTTAAAGAAGATTCATATTTGAAAAATCTCAAAGAGGAAAAATGAGACCTGTTTTTATAGGTCTTTTTTTAATACTAAAATTTAAAAATTCTAATGAAAGGATGTGACAAAATGGCAGCTAGTAAGAAATATGCAAGCCGTGACTGCGGTGTATTTGAGTTAACTAACTTAGCTACAAGCAAAAAGGCTTTAAGAGTTGATTATGCAAATACAGTAACATTAAATATTACAGCAGATTCTGTAAAAGCTAAAAAGAGAGGTAGAGATGCTGTAACATTTGCTAACCCAATGGAAGGAACACTTGAATCAGAAATCCAGGTATATCCATTTGAGTTATTCTCTATCTTTGGTAACGGTACAATTACAGAAGGTGGAGATCGTGCAGAAATGAAGACGATCACTGCTACAGAAGCAGGAAAACTTACATTACCAGATCAGCCAAAAGACGGAACATTATTCGTTTACGGAAAAGGTGACGTTGGTGGAACACAGATTGAAGGAAGCGTAGCAGCAAAAGTATTCACAGCTACAACAGATAGCGATATCGTTGTTGGTAAGAAATACGATGTATCTTATATCGTAAATGACTCTACACTTCAGTTAGTTAAGATTAACGATAATCAGGAATTAGCTGATTTCAGAGTTGATGCAGAAATCAACCAGAAATCTGAGCAAGGAGTTGTAACACCATTACATATCACTTGCTACAAAGCTACTCCTCAGAGAAATATCGAATTAGCTTTCGCAGCTGAGGGAGATCCTATTACACTGAAGATCACATTTGACCTGATGACAGATGCAGATGATGAATTTGTAGATATTTATCAGATCAAGTCTTTAGCTTAATTTAAGGATATTATTTATCACTACTGGTTAGTTTATGCTAATCAGTAGTGTATTAACTTGGAATATTGAACATGAAAAAATATTGCAGTAATCATATTATAGTTTTACATTTTAGTTAGAAGATAGGGAAGAGAACAAAACTTTAATATGGTTCACAAATTGGATTATATGATTTTTTGTTTTCTTCCCTATTTTTTACGATTTTAATAAGAAAGGGTGTATTTATTGAACTCAGAAATTACAACGCCTGAGCAGTTACAGGAAGCTTATAAAGATACAAAACTCATTCCTGTTACAAGTTTGGCACAGGTTAAGTTCTATGTGGAACATGGCGTACAACCACTTCTGGTCTATCCATCTGAACGTGCAGATATTATGGCGTTCTGGTATCCAAAAAAAGATACATACAGACTATATGTTGATTATAGAAAATATATTAACGATAAATATCAGGTAGGTGAATAGGTTGGCAAAGAATGTTGGTAAGAGATTTGAAGAAAATTGGAAAGCCAGTATTCCTTCAGACGTATTCTACTATCGTTTAAAAGATCAAGCACAATCTTTTGGTGGTTGTAGTAATTTAAGATTTTCAAGTAAGAATCCTTGCGATTGTTTCTTATTCTCTTCTCCTTATATGTATGCATTGGAATTGAAAAGTGTTGGTACTTCTTCTATTTCTTTTGAACGTACCAAAGAAGAAAAAGGCGTGATTCATTATCATCAGATTAAAGGTTTAAGAGAATTTGTAGGTTACAAAAATATGATCGCAGGGTTTTTATTTAATTTTAGAAAGAAAAATAACATGGAAACTACATATTTTCAACACATCAATGATTTTGACAGAATGATTGCTTCTATGGATAAGAAATCATTCAACGAAAAGGATTTAAAAAAATTCAATCCAATCATTGTTAATAGTCGAAAATTGAAAATTAATTACAGATATCATGTATCTGAATTGATTGAGAAGTTAAATAGAGAAATGGAGAAATAATTTTATGGGTAAAATCGCTTTTGAAACAAGACATTATGAAGATGGGTCTTTAAATAGATTTGAGGCAAATGATTTCGTTGAGGCGGTTGTTCCTTTTTGTTTTCCTTAACTGCTGTCGCTTCTGCTTTCCCAGTAACTCAGGATGAAAATGGGGCATCCAGTATGGACTACGATCCACTGAGCAAACTTATGGGAATCAAGATGAATATTATCAAATTTTATGGAAACGTGGATTTAGAAAGCATTGGTATTGATGAATTATATACACTTGCTTCAGATATTAATGTTGACGAATTTGTTGATGAAAATGATATTAACAAAGTACAGTTTAAAGATATGTTAACTGCAATTGATGAAAAATGTGACTACATCAAACAGCAGTTAATTGCAAGTGCGGTTGATATTAAACTTGACAGCAAAGATGTGAATTTCAAGGTCGAAGGTGTTGACGATTTAGTAGAATCTGTCGTGGCTTTAGCACCTGCTCTTGAATATATTAATGAAGTATTTGCCAAAGCTGATCCAGAAGTAACTCAGAAGATGATGCAGTATTTTGCAGATCATGGCTTTGACTTTACTGCCGAAGACATTACAAAAGCTGTTGTTGAATCTGATGATTTTCAGAAAAATAGAATTGATGCACTTGAAGCAATTAAACAGGGTGCCGCTGATGCAGTCAATAATAATGTAGTTTCTATTGACAGAAAGTAAGGTGATCTCATGGGAAACATGGGTGCAATGGCTGGGTTATGGAGACAAATCCAGAACGAAATGCGTGATGCCGTAAGCGAAGCTGAGAGTAAAACGTTCTTAACAGCCAATCAAGAGCTTACTGCTTCTTATGCAGGTGGAGAACCAATACCTCCAGAGCAAGGTGGATATGTAAGAACATATCAGATGAAAAACTCTGCAAGAACAACTGGCGTTGTTGGTGGCGGAGATTCTGTTAGTGCCACCGTGTATCTTGATCAGGGATACAATTATAATACTGGAACTTATTCTACTCCTCACGTCTTTTCAGAAGCGGAATCTGGGGGATCTGGTATTGTATTAACTTCTGGATTCTGGCAACGTACAGAGCAAAAAGCTCAACAATACGCTGAACAGGCATTTGCAAAAAGATTTAAATAAATTTATCAGATCAATATGATCTGTATTGTAACAATCAAATTTTACTTTTATTTACTAGACGAGGTGTTAAATGGTAACAATTTCACATATTGGCGATACGCCAAATTTAATCAAAGTGCAACTAGATGGTTTGTCCACTGATGTAAAGCCAATTGGTGAGACACCTGAAGGTGTAGCTATTAAAAATGGTAGCACTTTTACTTGCATAGATACATTAGATGTGTATTTCTATGATGAAGAAAATAAAAAATGGATAGGAGCTGAATCATGATAGACGCAACTACTATTGCTCTGATGAAGAAAATGATTTCAAAGTATGGTGGTGGCAGTGGCTCTAGTGCGGATATTAGCGCAGCCATTAAACAATACTTGAAAGATAATCCAATCACATCAGAATCAATCGGAGCAGAAACAACTGAAAATGCAAAAACAGAACATGATGCATTAAATAAAGTAATTGAAAAATTAGACACAGATAAGTGCGATAAATCTGTGCTGTATGACGTTTTACATAACACTCCACACGCAGAAACTGTTGGAGATTTCTTTGACTTGCGTAGAACGGGAAAAATTTATAGAACAAGATTTTATACATTTGCAAAGAATCCTACTTGTGAAGGCACAAAATTATTAGATAACGCAGGGTTACAATATGAACCAAGCACAGATACAGTTGAAGGAAAAGATGATTATTTAAACGGAGAGCACCCTCTTTTTGAATGGTATAACTGCAATTATAAAAGAAATGCAGATGGCACTGCTTATCCTACTGCTATTGAGGGTGAGGACGGATATACAACAACAGGCAATGTCGATGTTGGAGTTATTCAGCCAAGTTTTTATTATAATTTTGAGACTAATGCCGAAGAAGGATATATTGATGTAACAATTTCGGATATGCCACATACTTTAAGAACTGATATTGTGTTATATCCTTGGAATGAATGTTTGCAGGCAGATGGAACTGTATTGCCTTGGTGTATTGGAAGCAAGTATATTTCTTCTATTGGAGATGATGGATTATTAAGGTCTTTGCCAGATAGACAACCAGAAGAAAATACATCATACGAAACTATGATTACAGATTATCAGAAGAAGGGCACTGGTTACTGGGGCGCAGGGGCAGAAAGAAATACATTCCAGATTATTTTTATACTGATTAAAGGTGCAACAAAAAATTCTCAGAGTTTATTTACGGGATGCACTGATTATGATGTTGGGGTTTCAGTATCGATAAAAACTACAGAAGAATCGGTATATGTCACTACAAGCGAAGACGTATCTGGTTTGGTTATCGGTACCCCCGTGTATGTTGCTCATCGTGGAAGTGATGATGTCCCTGCTGTTGATATTGCGCCAACAAAGGTTATTAAAATTGAAACTATTGATAACAATAATACCGCAATATATTTAGATGTAAAAAACAAAGATTTTATTAGTACAGTAGAATTCGATTCTGATGAATCTAAGTATTTGGTGAATACAATATGGTATTCTGGTACAACTGATAATGTTATTGGAAAGCATGATGGATCAATGATTTCTAACACAAATGGTAAATGTCCATATCGTGTTCAAGGGCGTGAATATTCTGTTGGTGGGTATATGATTGCTTCTAATACTGTAATGATATTTAAAAGCGATTATAGCAAAGATGTGTATGTCGCTCCTAAAGGTGTAAAACACACAATAACAGAAGTAGATATTAAGAAAAATTATACTCTTATCGGTAATATCCCTGTTAATTCAAATGAGGGAAAATACGATTACTGGGTTGGAGACATCGATATCAAAAATGGTGTTTGGTATCCTTGCTCACAGGGGTCTGGAAATAGTCAGGGATTTGCAGACTTTGTATACGCAGGAGGAAATAGCACATTTGGAACAAGAGAATATGTACAGGGCGGTTGCTTATTTGATGCTTCGAATGCTGGTTTTACGTGCTTGAGTTGCGGGGGCAGGCTTGACTATGTGTACCTAAATTATTGCGCTGCCGACTAACAACCGCCTACAACATCGTAAGAAAGAGGTGAACTCATGAAAAAAGCTAGATTTTCTAGTCAACAACAAGCTGTTAAGATTATAGAAGATACGGATAAATATTATATTTTTATCTGTCTTAATGAAGAAAAGAAAACTGAGAAGTTAAAAGACACCGATAAAGAACTGGAATATTTTGAATATGATTACACGGAAATTGTTGAACTTAAAGAAAATATTGATATTAAGGATGTTAAATCTAATCCATTAAAGTATCTTCATTATACAAACCGAGACAAGCTCGCTGATATTAAGGTGACAAAATTAAAAGAAGTTTCTGAAAAATGCGAGGAAACAATTTACGCTGGTGTAGATGTAAAAATGTCTGATAGAACTTATCATTTTAGCCTAACAGAAAAAGATCAGCTTAACATCTTTGGACTACAAGCGAAAATTTCGGCAGGACAAACTGCTTTAGAATATCATGCCGATGGACAGCCTTGCAAATACTATTCTGTAGAAGATATTCAAAAATTAATTACTGCTGCCATGACCCTTGTTTCATACAATACTACATATTGCAATTCTTTAAATATGTGGATTAAAGCAGAAACAGACTCTAGGGTCATTGAAGGTATTTATTATGGAATTGATATTCCTGAAATATATCAAAGCGATGTTTTGAAAAAATATCTATCATCTAAGAACAAATAATATATCTTTGATTCTTTTCACATCAAATCTGATGTAAATTTCACAAAATAAAACCAAGATTTTATATGCTTATCAACCACAATATATGTGATTCATTTTTACGAATACAACTATATATTGTGGTTGTATTTATTTTACACATAGGAGGTTTTACCGTTGGCTAGATTTACGGTATATAACAAGATTACATCTCCAGAAAAACTAGCATTGGTCAATACAGATAACAAAGATTTAGGCAATGAGTGGTTAGATTACCTTGCTTCTGTTGATCGTGCGCAGAGTACAATCAAAGGTTATCGTAATGACTTAGATATTTTCTGGTGTTGGAATCTGGAACATAATAAAAATAAGGACTTCGCAAAATTAACAAAGCGTGATATTGCTAAATTTCAAAATCATGCAATTAACGTATGGGGATGGAGTCCTAAACGAACAAGACGTGTTAAATCATGTCTTTCTTCTTTATCTGATTATATCGAAAATATGTTAGACGAGGAAGAAGAATTTGAAGGATTCAGAAAAATTGTAAATAAGATTGAGAATCCTGCAAATGAGGCAGTGCGTGAGAAAACGATTCTGCCAGATGAAAAAGTTGATGACTTATTAAAAACTCTTGTCGAACAAGAGAAATATGAAAAAGCGTGTGCTATCGCTATTGCTGCTTATTCTGGAATGAGAAAATCTGAAATCATTCAGATGAAGATGTCTTATTTTACCGAAGATGCTCTTGAATTTGATGGTGCTTTATATAAAACGCCAAAGATTCGCACCAAGGGTCGTGGTAAATTAGGTAAGCAGTTAAACAAATTTATCCTTGTTGATGTTAAAAAATACATTGATTTATGGGATAAACAACGTAAAGAACTTGGCGTTGACATTGATGATATCTTTGTAACGAAAGACAAAAATGGTTGGCATCGTAGATCCAATCTTGACAAATGGACAGCTGAATTTTCAAAGATGTTGGACGTAGACTTCTACTACCATTGTATGAGACATTATACTTGTACTGCTTTCGCAAAGAAGAATATTCCGATTGATGTTATTAAAGAATTCTTTGGATGGTCTTCTACGGAATTGGTTGGTATTTACAACGATTCATCCGCAGAAGATGACTTCGGAAAATACTTTACAAAAGACGGTATTAAAGAAGGAAAACAAGGTTCTTTGTCTGATTTGTAATATTGGAAAAAGATACCTGTATACATACAATATATTACTATGATATACTCAAACTCGCAATGATCAATTACACAACAAAATCTATGACGTAACACCACTTATATAGTAGGAGATGATGTTATGATGATAGAGAATAGAAAAAATTACTATACACTTATTTGTGCTGAATGGAGTATGTATGGCGGAGGAATAGTTATACATACAGAGGTAAATGTTGGTTCAGTCATCGAAGCACATGAATATGTTTTATCACATCTTTATGACTTCCCTACTGGTACATGGGTACTGAAGCCATGTTTGACAGCAATTAGTTAAACAATAAGTAACAAGTAATTGATCGTTGCCTTAATCGGACGGTTGGTATAATGGAATTATACTGGTCTCCAAAACCAGAGATCGTGGTTCGATTCCCTGACCGTCTGCTAATTATATACTGAAACGTAAAGAGTCTATTTTTTAGGCTCTTTTTTGTTATGCACAAAATTATGAAAGAGGTGAGTAAATGGATTTTCAAGCCGTCATTAAAGCAATACTTAATAAAGGTGATGTTGAATCTCAATTGGCTGATCTTGTAAAAGACAGGGATGTTCATATTAATCCTACTGTCGGGACAAGCGGATCAACAAATACAACACTTAATAACCAAATTAAAAGACAGGCAAATGCTCAGGCAAAATCATATGTACAATATAGTAAATCTGCAATTCAAAAACAGATGAAACATGCTTCTGGGACGTTTTATTCTAGTGGTGAAACTAATATTGATAAGGGGCTTATCAGTCGTCAGAAGAAACAAGCCGAGGAAATGGCATCTGTAATTACTGACATTGCAAAAAATGAAGGTATTTCAGATAAAGACGCTAAAAAATATGCAAAAAATGTTTCAAAAATACAAGAAAAAGCGCAGGATCAAGCACTCAAGGAACAAGAGAAAAACAACGCTAAATTTCAAGCAAAGCAAAAAGCTTTAAACGAAAAAGCTGCCAAAATTGAATCCGACATTCAAGCCAAGAAATTTGCATCAAAATCAAGCAAATATCAAAAACAATTTTCTGGGTATGTTGACAATAACAGCAAAGAATACAATGAGTTTGGAATGAACGTCATTGATTACGATAAACAGCGAAAAGAACTAAACAGAATGTATGGCAACTTTCAGAAGAATCGAAGCGCTGAGAATCGTGATCTGTTAATTGAGGCACACGCCAAACTTGAACAATATGATAAAAACACCGCAAGTAGTTTATCTTTATTAAATGCTTCTCCTAATAAAGTTCTTCAGAGCGATGTTCAAAAACAAGTTGAAAAACAACACAAAGAACAAGAAAAACAATATAGTAACTGGTTTAATCAAGCACTCAAGGAACAAGAGAAAAAAGACTCTTACGTAGAAAATGTTTCTAGGAATCTTGGAAATAAATCGTATGATGCTAATTTAGCCGCACAGCAGAATAAATTAAATAGCTATTACGCAGGTACTCAAGAATATAAAAATGCAAGTAAATCTTTTAAGGAATATGAAAAGAATGTACAAGATTTACAAAAGTTACATACTCAGTATCAGGCAAAACCAACTACTGCAAATCAAGATGCAATCATTCAGCAGAATGAGAAAGTAATTCAATCATATGAAAAACTAAATAATGAGATGAAGATTCTCAATTCAACTCAAACAAAAGCACTTAATCCTGGTGAAGGTAGTATCCAAGCAAATAAGATCAGAACTTATTTAGAGAACAATACAAAAGCTGCAAAGGATTACGGCGATGTCTTAGAAGATATTGCAAAGAAGTCTGAGTCTGCAACAACCAAAGGTGAATTACAAGGAGCAAATCAAGACTTTAAGAAAATACAGTCTGAAATTTCTGCAAGGGGATTGACTGGAAATTCAATGTTTTCAGAAGTTAAGCGTGGATTTAGTCAGATTTCTCAGTTCGTAGGAACATATGGCATCTTGCAATCTGGTATGAACAAAGCACAAGAAATGGTGCAAAATACATATGATGTAGATAGTGCAATGACTCAGCTTCAGATGGCTACTGGTGTATCCAATGATAAAGCCAAAGATTTGATGAAAACATATTCAAATATGGGGCATCAATTAAAGGCTACTGGTACAGATGTTGCTGCTTCTTCTACTGAGTGGATGAAACAGGGGCAAAGTGTTGAAAAGTCTAATAAGCTTGCCGAAAGTTCTATTAAACTGAGCAAGGTTGGCGGACTATCATCTGAAGATGCTACAAAGTATTTAACTTCTGCGAGAAAAGGTTATGGTGTTACAAGTGCCGAAGATACCTTGAAAATCGTAGATAAATTAAGTTCTGTAGATATGGCTTCTGCTACTGATGTTGGTGGTTTGGCAGAAGGTATGTCAGAAGTTGCAAATACAGCAAAAATTGCTGGAATCTCAATGGATAAATTGCTTGGGTATTTAGCCACAATCGGTGAAGTAACTCAGGAAGGTATGGGTTCCGTTGGTACTGGATTAAATGCCGTTTTTGCACGTATGGGTAATATTAAATTATCAAGATTAAAAGATTACCAGAATAACGGAGAGGATCTTAGTAACGTGGAAACTGTTTTGCGTGGAGAAGGTATTAATCTGCGAGACAAAACAGATCAGTTCCGTAATTTTGGTGATGTTCTTGATGAAGTTGCTGGCAATTGGAATAATTATAGTGACGTGTCTCAACGTGCAATCGCACAGTCTTTCGCTGGCACACATCATATGAATGAATTCATTACACTTATGACCAATTACGGTAAAGCTCAAGAATACGAGAAAGTATCCGAAAATTCTGCTGGATCTACAGATAAAAAGTATGAAGTTTATAAGAATAGTTTGGAAGGACAAACAGAAGATCTTAAAAACTCATTCCAATCTATCTCAACAACATTTGCTAATAAAAACATCCTTGGTGGTGGAATTACCTTATTATCAAATGTTTTAAATGTAGTTAATAAATTAGTAAGTAGTTTTGGATTATTGAAAACTGCTGCCGCTGGCTTTGCTGGCATTAAACTTTTTAAAAACCTAGGTTGACCCTATCTCAAAATCATTAGGGTGACAGTGAGCCTACTATATATAAGGAAGAAACAGAAATGGTGTTTTGGACAAATATATAGGATACGGGGTTTTAAAATACACGTATCAGGAGTAATTGCTGGAACGAAAAAGGATATCAAAACTGAAACGGAATTGGTAACGATAGACGGAATAGTTTAAGAATTTGGTATTCATATCGTATTATACGATTGTATCTAATCAGCCGCACACATTCTTACCGTATAGGAAGATATCGGTAAACTACCGCATAAGAAACGTGCTTCGGGATAAGGCACAGTAGCTAAGATATTTTAATAAGAATGGATGTTCAGAGACTACCGATCCTGACAGATAATGACGACCTTATGATCATTGTCTGGTAATGTATAGCCCAAAAGTGTAAATTAATGTCGATGTTTTACCTGCTATCATCGTTTGCGTACAGAGATATTGTATCTCTAAGCAGGGAACTTAAAATTCAAATTTTATGTAAAAAACGACCATCAAAAAGTCCTTATTTTATAAGGATTTTGAAGATTGGCATTTTTATAAATTGTACTTCTATTAGTACATATGAATCGAAGTTATTTTTAACTTGATATAAATATTGTGGAATAGCTTAATATATTAGCATAATACAAAAAGGCACCCACACGGATGCCCTTTTGTATCACTTCTATTGATGTTTTGTAATTAAGCTACCACCCTTAATTACTGTTTGTTGGTACAAATGCTTTTTGTATCATTTCTTATTACACTTGTATTATAGAATATTTTCTAATAAAATGCAAGTATTTTTAATATGTAGCCCAATCATACAATGATACTTTTTACTTAAACGGTTATCTTTTGTGGTAGATAGATAATACGATATTTTTACACATTAAAATACTGTTTGCATTGTTGATTCAAGTCTTATCTAAATATTGCAAGCAATAACTGAATAATCAAACTTGCAATATTGAATGTTTTAGAAACACTCTGCCAGTCAATATTCTGTAATAAGTGAATGACACTTTGGAACATTTGTCACCTCCGTTCCGCATCTGCCGTAAGGCACTGAATGACGTGCAAATCATAAAGCATGATCATTCAGCAACAAAATTATATCATACAATGGAATAAATATCCATAACAAAAAAACAGTCTATCAGAAACCACTTATGGCAACTAATAGACTGTAAATCCTTTGGAAATGCAATGACGAACTTGGAAGATAACTCGTTGCATTTCTTGTAAACTTAACAATATAGCTTGACGACAAATAAGTTATATGGAGTATTTTTATATTAATACAGAGATATTATTTTGTCAATAATTTGTTGTAATAAGCTGATTTATTGCGTAAATAGAATCAAGAGAGATAACTCAACGGTTACCTCTCTTTTGTTATACTCTTTATTAATTTAGAAATTTGCTGTATAATAAATTATAACTATTAATTTATATATACAAAGGAGAGTATAATTATGAGTAGACAAGTAACAGACAAAGACGGAAATGTACATATTATTGAAACAAACAGTCAACAGATAAATAGTATGACAAACCAAGAACGAATGTTGGATAAAATTATTCAACACCAACAAACTCAGAATAATAATAAGTCAAAGGAGTGATAATTTATCAAAGAACTTAGTTTAATAATTGAAGCTGTGCCAAATATATTACAATATTACATACCAGGTGCATGTTTCTTATTTATATTTCAGCTAACAATTTCTAAAAAACTTTCAGGATTTGCATTTAATGTTGGAAGCTGCATTATTAGTTATGTGTCGTTAGCAACAATCGCATTATTACGATTAAATATCTTAAAACATTTAAAAGATACATCTTGGATCAATAATGGGATTTCTATTATTTTATGTATTATAGTAGCATTATTATTATCTCTTGTGTTGTCTAATGACAATGTTAAGAATTGGATTGCTGATCAATTTCACATCACAACAAACAACAATGTTCTTGACGATGTGTTTGATTACACAAATGGTAGCTGTGTAATTGCTCGTCTAAAAGATAAAGATTATTTCTTTATGGGCAACTTACGGTTAACAGATGAAGGAAAAGACAAACAATATATTGTGTTAAATGCTTTCACAAAATTTTCGCAAAACGGTAGTGTGCTGGCTACTTATGCAAGAGCTGAAGGGCAGGAAAATGCGAATATCGTTTTGAAGATTAGTGATATTGATTATCTTGAAGTATATAATAACGGCTTTGAAGATATTGTAACCGTGTTAAAGAGAGAAGATTGATAGTCCTCTCTCCCCTACCATTTATATCCACAATTCTTACATCTGTAGCTATTTCTTGTGCCAATTAACATAATTTATTATTATATCATATATTACTATTAAAATCAATATTGTTTTTCTCGTACTATTTGTTATAATATAAGTAAGAAAACAAAGTGTTTTCTATATGAGGTTACGAAGCCTACCAAAATCGTATTAATAGAGGTTACGAAGCCTACCAAAATCGTATTAATAAAAGGAGCAAGTAAACGCTTGTTCCTTTTTATAGTTATGGAGATTTTTACAAATGAAGTGGATAAATGTTAATGAAAAGTATTTAGATTTTTTGAGAGAATTTGAACATCGTATACCAATGACTGATTATGGTACGGATAAGTACAAACCATTCTTTGGTATTCTGTTTGAAACTGACGATTATTATTATATTACTCAAGTATCTCATGCACAGAAACGACATTTGCGTATGAGAAAGCAACCAGATTTCTTTAAAATTTATGATCCTAAGAATTCATCAAGGTTGATTGCAGTCGTAAATTTAAACTATATGTTCCCTATACCAAAGAATGAAGTAACATCATTTGTTAAGAAAGATATTGATACATATAGGACATTCAAGTCTGATGAAGAAAAAAGTAAATATATCAATTTGTTAAACAGCGAAATGAAAATGATAAATACTTTAAATTTAGCCGATGCTGCCACTTCTTTATACGAAAAGAAATATAAATTTCCAGATTCAAAATTGGCGCAGAGATGTTTGGACTATAAGTCATTAGAAGAATACGCTATTAAATGGATTAGTGAGAAAAGTGAATAAGTAAATTAAAGAGAGAATGTTGTAATCTACATTCTCTCTTATTGTTATACTTCTCTTCTACCATTTATACTTGCAATTATTACACTTGTAAATATTTCTTGCATTACGGATTACATTCCGAACATGCAGAATATCCTTTCTGTATTGCTTCCGATTTAGAAATTGCTATTGAACTTTTCTTTAAATATTTGCAACCAGAAGCATGATATTTATTACCGTAATCTGTTATATAGACTATTTGACTTGTGGATGAGGAATCATCTGATAAATCAGAACCAGATGTCTTGGAATACATCGAAGATTTCTTCAACTTGTCGTATTTCTTTTGCAAATCTGCATATTTATAAGATAAAAAATTATACTTTCCTTTCAATGAAGAATAATTATCTTGTAAATCAATTTGATCATGAGCCTGATCCATATACAATGATCGGATTCTTTTATTCTCTGATGTCAAGTTTTTATTTTTGGCGGATAATTTATTATTGGATTGTTTTATTTTATCATACTTATCTTGTAATTTAAATCGTTCAGATAAATTATAAGCATTAAAAGCAATACTAAGAATAAAACAACAAAACAAGACAATGGTAAATATTTTACTTTTGTTCTTCATTTAATCTTACCATTTATATTTACATTTATTACACTGATACGTTTTACCAACATTGGAACTTAGAATACCTAATGTTAAACCACCCAATATACGTGAACCTGATTTAATTCTTTTAATATCTGTACTTTTACAATTTGGGCAATGAGGCAGCGCTTCTTGTTGCTTTGCAATTTGCTCATTTCTTTGATTAATTTTTTCTTGATATTTTGGATTTGTAAGTGTTCCATAACCTCCTTCAGTCCACGGTAAGAAATTACCTTCTTTAATTTCTTGTAATATGCAGTATGCTGCGCTCGCTGAAATTTCAGCAGAATTTGCTATAGCATCTATACTAATTTGATCATCTACACCAGTTTCTATATTTGATAGTATTTCAGAGATGTCATAAACCTCGTGATTAATATTAATACTTTGGTCTGCCTTATATAATTCGTTGATTATATCCCATGTTGGACAACCACAATTTGGACAATGATCAGCTTTAACAGAAAATTCTTTACCGCATTCAGTACATTTTATCAAACTCATTCTTCATACTCCTTTTATAAACTTATTTAATTTGATTATATCATTATAAATATTGAAACGCAATCAATAGACCTATAACACTTTTGTCATTTAAAGAATTAGGTAATTTCGTTAATCAAGTTAAAAGTTTAAAAAAACTAAACCCATCTGATCTTAACATGCAAAATGAATTGTATAAAAACTTCGTAAATTCTTTTGCAAATTCAGGTTTAAACGCAAGTCAAGTTTACGATAAAATCTTAAAAAACGGCGGAGACTATTCACTAGCAGAAAACATTCTGCAATCAATTGGACTCTCTGACAAAGTGGAAGATATCAATAAACAACAAGCGTATGACGAGATTCAAAAACGAAAGAAAAAAATATCTTCTTCTAATAAAGTAGACACCCCTGATCTCTCTAAAGTTTCATCAGAAGCCCAAGCTACAAAAAAATCCCTCTCAGATCTTGGACAGGTCAATCTTGATAATGTAAATTCGAGCGCATCTAAACTTGGAGAAACATTTAGAACTGGTGTAACAAACGGTGTTGAAAAAGCCAAATCTGGCATTAAATCATTAGGATCAAACATAAAATCTGTGTTATCTGGTCTTGGTGCAACACTTAAATCCTATCTTCCTCTTCTCGCTGTGCTTGCTGCATTTGAAGGAATTAAAGCAATTCATTCTAACATGCAGAGTCAACGTAAAGATGAATTGAACGCAGGTCAGAAAAATCTTGATAAATACAATAAGAAGATTGATAAAAATAATAACAAGGTTAAGCAGGCTAAGAAATTACAGGAAGAATTCAATACTTTATCTTCTGGTGTTGACTCTAATACGAATGAAAATATTGGATTGTCAACAAGTCAATATGAGAGATATTTAGCAATCAAAAAAGAATTGGTGAAGCTAAATGGCGATCTTGTTACTGGATATAATTCAGAGGGCGAAGCTTTAATCAATAACAACACTGCTATTCAAAATACGATTGACAAATATCAAAAATTAGCAGATCAAAGCAAGAAAGATATTGCTAGTAAAAAGAATGTAAGTATCCAGAATGATTCTATGGCATTAAAAGCACAGAAATCATTATACGGAAGTACATTCGCTGACGAAAGTCTTGGCACAAATCTAAAACGCTCTTTGCCATATACGTTTAGATCAGCTAAAAATCTTGCTAAAGACGGATTAACCATGAACGAAGCATCCGTTAGACAATCTCTGTATTCTAATACAGATTTTCAAAAACAGGCTGCAAAAATTCTTGGCAAAGATAAAGTTGATGTTAGTAAATTAACATCTAAACAAATCCAAGAGCTTGCTAATAATTCAGACACTTTTAATTCTGAAGGATTTATCGGAAAGAATGACACAAAGAATCTCAAGAAATTATTGGCAGCTTCAAAGACGAATTACGATCAACTACAGAAATATTCTGATAGTTTTAGAAAGAACACTTTATCCAATATCTCTCAGGCGGTTGATGGGTATGATAAATTAGACCAGACAACAAAAACATTTGCATCTAACTTTATTTCAAATATGGACATTGATCCATCTAAAATGTTAGACACGGATTATCTTGATAAACAAGAAAAAACTGTTGAGAATCTTACTAAAAAACTTACTCAGAATAAAGACGTACAAGACCAAATCAAAGACTTCCAGAAAACACAAGCAAATGGAAAAATGAATGCCAACAAATGGCAACAAAACGTAAATGATCAGTTTACTGCGTTGCAAAAATCTACTGGCATTGATAAAGATACATTAGCATTAACCCTTGGTATTAAGCTTGATGATAAAAATAACGTCTTATCATCTACTGGTAAAGATATTGCCAAAATGCAGGAAACATTAAACAATACATTCAAAAATCAAGACATTTCTAAGTTTACAGATTCTTTGAATTTAAATGATTTGTCAAATGCATTTGATATTGTTACAGATAAGACAAATATATTTACTGGTTCTGTAGATCAGTTAAAAGAACGTCTGAAAATGTTGAATAGTTCTGCTGCTTCCGCCTCTTATACTGTAGAAGGATATAAAGCAGCGCTTGATACAGATGATGATGATTCTGCTTATAATACTCTTGTTTCTGGAATGAAGCAAACTAAAGAAGAGTATGATCAAGGTAAAGTTGGTACGGATCAGTTCAAAACATTTGCAGGAATGATGTCACCAACTGGCAAAACGGATGCAAAGAACTTTAAAGAGAATTATGATAATCTAAAGAAATATTTCACAGAAGATAATTCTGGTGTATACACTTTCTTTGATGATCTGAAAGCAAAAACGAATGACTCTGGTAAAGCTCTGGCTGACTTTGATAAGAAAACTCAAAAATGGAAAATCAATATTGACTCTACTGCTTCTGCTGCCAAGAAATTTGGTATGGGCGTGGAACCATTTGAAGCTTTACTTAATAATCTGAAAACATATGGATTTGATGTCAATTTCAGCTCTCTTACAAAACAGTATGAAGAAGCTCAGAATAAACTTGATAGTTGGGCTGAAACATGGCAGAAAAATGGTGGAACCGCAGGGGACGAAGAAGGACAGCGTATTGAGGCTTGGCGTCAACAAATTGATCAAGCAAAAGAAGCTGGTAAGGAAATTCCTGATACATGGACAAAGGTCATTGATTTTGAGGTCAATATTTCTTCCCTGCAATCACAAATCAAAGAAGCAAAAGATGAATACAAAGCTGCACAGTTAAATGGAGATACAGAAGCTCAACAGAAATCTATTGACAAGCAACTAACGGCTTCTGCAAATATTCAAGCTAAATTGACTGGTGGCGAAGATATCGGCAAATCTGGATTGACCAAAGGTATTAAAATACCTGTTGAAATCGAGACAAAAGCCAATGGCATTCAAAATGAAATTCAAAATCTTGTACAACAATACCAATCTGCTTCTGGACAAGACAAAATCAAACTAGGATTAAAAGTCGAAGCAAAGCGTGAAGAGTTGTTAAAAGAATTACAACCATATCTTGATCCTGAGACACTTAAAATTCTTGGTGATAATTCTGACGCTAAAAAGAAAGCGAAAGAAACTAAATCTGAGGCAGATAAAGTTCCAAAAGAAAAGAAGACTACATATACAGCTGATGCTTCTGGCGCTAAAAAAGGTGCAGAGGAAGCACAAAAAGCAGTGAATAGTGTCGAAGATGAGCATGTAACGCAAATTAAGACACAATATGGTATTGGTAAAAACGGTAAAGTTTCTCAAAAATCTACAAGTAATATGGTCAAGAATAATTACCTTGGTAATGCAATTGATCAAACAGGACGAGGAGCATATACAGCACCTAAACAAACAAGTGCTTCAAGTGGTAAAACTAGCAAACAAAGCAAGTCTGACACCTCTTCAAGTAAATCAGATACTACTACTGTTAAAGTAAATGTTAAAGGTAATGCTAAAAAGACCATTGACTCTCTCAAGAAATCTTTATCTAGCATGAAAGCCAAAAGCATTTCCATTAAGGTTAAGGGCAATGCAAAGAAAACCATTTCTTCTATTTCTAAGTCTCTCAAGAAGTTAAAATCTAAAAGCATTTCTATCAAAGCAAAAGGCAATGCGTCTTCTGTTATTAAAAAGATTGCTAGTGCTTTAAAGAAACTGAAAAACAAGAAAATTACTGTCAAAGTAAAAGACAGTGCTTCATCTAAAATTAGTAGTATTAAAGGGAAACTGAATGCATTAGGTAAGATGCATCCAACTCCAAAAGTTACTATCAATACAAGTGGATTGCCTGCTGTCGAAGCTGCAAAATCAGCGATCAATGGCTTACATGATAAATCTGTTAATGTATCTGTAAATTATAGCCAGAGTGGCAAACCAAGTGGTGTAAATGGCGCACATGGTATTGGTTTAGCACATGGATCAATGGTTTGGTCAAAAGCATTTTCTCAAGGAACGATTTCAAATCTGACAGATTTTGATGATTGGAACGGAAATACGTTTGCGCATGGTTCAGTAAGAAAATTATCATCTCGTGCATTAGCAAGTGGCAATCTTGGAGCAGATTATTCTGGAACAACACTTACATCCGAATTGGGACCTGAGCTACTTGTCCGTGGAAACCGCTGGACTTTACTTGGCGAAAATGGCGCACAGTTTACAAACATTAAACGTGGAGATATAGTTTTTAATCATCAGCAGACAGCGGATTTACTTTCAAAAGGATCTACAAATAGTCGTGCTTCTATTAAAGGCGGTATGTCAGCATTTGCTCATGGTACTGCTTTTGCTTCTGGACATCGTGTTACTGGTAGTGGTGCGTTCCAAGGTGGCGCTGCTTCTGGATATAAAAAACATTCATCAGGTTCTTCTTCTACCAAAAAGCATACAGAATCCACTAAAAAGAATACGGAAGCAACGAAAAAGAACACAGATTCTAAAAAGAAAGACAGCAAAGCTACAGATAAAAGCACAAAGAAAAAGTCAAAATTTGCTATATTACTTGACAATATGGGTAAACAATTTGACTTTATTGCAATTGCGATTGATCGTGCAGCAACTGCTACAGAAAATTTTGCTAATATGATCAATGATTACGTGAAGCCAGAAGTTAAACAAAGTGCGCTTTGGAATCAATATAAATCAACTGGCAAAGAAATTTCTGTAAATCAGCAAGCAGCAAGCAAATATAAATCTGAGGCAAGTTCTTTTGCAAGCAAGGCAATTAAGACAGTTCCTAAGACAAAGAACAGTTCTAAGAAAAAGAATCAGAAACGATTACGGACATACTTTGAACGTGTGCGTAACGGTAGTATGAATATCAATACTATCAAGAATGATAACATGCGTTCTGCTGTGGAGTCCTATCAGAATTTATATGAGAAGTACCTTCAAGCTAATTCTGCTGCTCAACAGTTAAAGAACACTCAGCGTGATTTATTCAATCAATGGTTGAATATGCCTACTGAAAAGGCACAGAAAGCAATTGAAAACCTACAAAATTCCTATGATACATTATCTAATCGTTCTTCTGCTGCATCTACGGGAGAGTCTGGTGTTGCACGATTAGTTCAAACGTCAAACGATCAGTTATCCGAAGCGCAATCTAATGTTTCTTCTGCAAAATCTACTCAGAGTCGTGCCTCTTCTGCTAACAAAACAGCACAAAAGAAGGTTTCAAAAGCGACAAAGAGTCAAAAATCTAAGGCGAAATCTGCTACAAAAGCGGTCAATAAGTCTGGATTATCTAAGAAAAAGAAAGCATCTCTTAACAAGAGTATTAAAGCAGGTAAGACAATCTCTACTAAGGGACTCAAAGGGTCTGCGAAGAAAAAAGCTACTGCTTATAATAAAGCGGTTAAGAGTACAAAGTCTGCAAAATCTTCTGCTGCTAAGACAAGTGCAAATCTATCAAATGCTAACAGTGCATTATATGATGCACAGGTATATCTGAAAAATGTGCAAGATTCTCAAGCAATTGCGAGTAATTATGCAGGTCAACCTGCCTACACATATCAGAATGACGTGTTGGACAGTCAAGTCAAAAATAAGAAAAAACAGTACGAAAATAGTCAGACTGCTGTAAGAGAAGCTAGTAAGAACCAAGCTAAATATCAGAAAGAACGTGAAAATGCACAAGCTAATAAGAATAAAGCTGATAGTGCAGTTAAGACCAAGGGTAATAATATTCTTAAGACCAAACGGGCTAAGAAATTATCTAACTCTCAGAAAAACGCAATTAAGTCTGGAAAAGAGGTTTCTTTAAAAGGAATCAAAGATAAGACTTTATTAAAACAGCTTAAAGCATATAACGAACAAGTCAAAAAAGCAAAAGACGCTTCTAATAAATTGGCGCAAGCTAAACAAAAAGAGGCGGATGCTACAAATGCTTTGGCGACAGCGAACAAAAATGCAAATGATGCTGCTGCGGATTGGGCTGCTGAACAGACAAATGCTGCTGTGCAATCTCAGGCTAATATTAAAGCATATTATGATGCGAAAACTAATATGGAAGCTACAAATAGTAGCAATGCTTCTTCTGCTGCGAAGTTGAAACAATCAAAAGGTCAAGACCTTGATAGTGCTGATTACCAGAATCAGATTGATGCCAATGAGAGACAAGCACAGATCATTGATGAAGAAGCTGCAAAAATGCAAGAGAACCTAAATAACAAATTGAACGATGGTTCTATTAAATATGGTTCTCAAGAATGGATGCAGATGCAAAATGAAATCAATGCTTGTAAAGGTAGCGCAGATGATTTAAGAGCCTCTAACGAAGAACTTAAAAATAGTATGCGTGACGATATTTATTATCGTGGTTTTGAACGTGCTATTAAAGCGGCTCAGAATTTACAAAATTCACTTACAACAATATCTTCTTTGATTGATGAAGATGCAATGTTCGATGATGACGGAAATCTGACTGATTATGGTACTGCTGCCATTGCAACAAATATTGCTAATGTCAAATCTGAAAAAGAAGAATTAAATCAATTGATGCAAGAACGTGCCAAAATGGCTGAACATCGTGATGAATATTCTGACACAGAATGGGCTGATGCAATTCAGAAGAGTGATCAAGATATTGCGGACGCAGTTAAGAGTATTAAGTCTGCCGAAGATAGTGTGACAACTATTCTGAAGAATAACGCAAAGCAGAAATTGGATGCGATTAACAAAACTATTTCAGCATATTCTGAGGCTATAAAAAAATCTAATGACTATTATACATATGACAAGCAATTAAAGTCCTCTAACAAGGATATTCAGATACTAAAATCACAGATAAATGCACTTAATGGGGTGGCTGATGCAGCATCGAAGAGTAAGAAAGCACGTCTTGAAGCAGAACTCCAAGAGAAACAAGATGCACTTGATGATACAGTAAAAGATCATATTTATAATCTTCAGATTGACGGACTTGATAAGTTAAGTACACAGCTGAATGGCGATTATGAGAAATACTGTAAGGAGTTATCTTCTTCTGTTGATAAGATCGAAGAGACGTTTACATCTTTATCTGGAACAATCAGTTCAGAGGGTGCAAAAATTGATAGTACGATTACTACCATCTTGGGACATTATGGTGTCAAACCAAGCGATCTTGGACTGACAGATAGCAATGTCACAGGTTACGCACAAGGTGGATTAGTTAAATCCGTGCATAAAAACGGAGATGATGGTCTCGCTTCTCTCGCAGTTGGTGAGGAAGTTGCTACTGTCGATGTTGTTAATCTGGCAAACAAAGTAAGACAAGATAAGGTATTAAATGCCTTAGCAAATGGACATACACTGAACGGAATGACTATGGATGGAATTGGAACAACGGAAATTGCAATTAACTTTGGTGAAGCTATTGGAAATCTTAATATTCCTAACGGAGTATCTGATGAAGAATTACAAAGAATCATTAAAGAATCATATAAGTATACTTCTCAGCAAGTTGCTCGTGATGTTGCAAAAACACTTGGTCGCAAACGTCCAGTTTAAACCTTATATAATAAGGAAGAAACAGGTTGAGCAGTGCGTAGAAATACGCACTCCTGCCTGTTATTTTTATGCAAAAAATTTATACAGAAAGGAGATTACATATATGTTGTCATTTGAATATAATGGGCAATCTACAAAAACAATCTTAGATACACCTCTAATGGTCGTGCAGTTTGATGTGACAAATGACATCACAGGATTTTCACGAGAGATTGTTAAAGGTGAAAAAACAATGTTACGTCAGGAGACAAATCATTATGGTGCAATGTATTCTGATGAGAGCACATATGAATTTTACCTTGTAAAAGAAAATGGGCATGGGTTTACAAATTCAGAGCAGAGAAAAATTAATAAGTGGTTGACTTCTCCTACTCTTGTAAAACCATTGACGGGAATTGCAGATGATAAAGAGACTGTTATTTACAAAGGAATCTTTCAGAATATCGGATGGAAAATGATTACATGTAAACTTGGGCAACTTGATGCAGTTCAATGTAGTTTCGTTTGTGATACCCCCTTTATATGGAAACACTATGAGATTTCTGGCGAAGTCGCAACAAGTAATAAATTCTCAACAAACATCTTTGTAGATAGTGATGATACGGAGTATGAGATTTATCCAAAGGTAACGATCACTTCTCAGACAAGCCAAACAGTAACAATCGAAGTTCGTGATGAGAACTCTATGTCGGTACTGTGCAGACCTACTTTACCAGTATGTATTGATTGTAAACATTGTATGGTAACAGATGGAACTGTAACAGGATTGACTAATTTTGAAGATGTTGGATGGGCTGATGTTGGAAATATTTCGTGGCTTAAACTGCATGATGGATATAATGTGATAAATATTACAGGTGCGTGTACTTATAAAATCGAGTTCGATGTGCCACAGAAACGGATCGGTGATCTGTTATGATTAAACACAATGCAAAAATTTATTTATGCCGTCCTGACAGAACTGTTATCTGTGCCTTAAATGGAGTGCAGATTAAGAGCGTTGAGTACGAACAGCAATTAAAAGATTTTAACCATCTTACATTTAATGTAGACAGATATATAGACGTTGATGGCGAATACGTTGAATCTTCTGGCTATGAGAAACTAAAAGATCATATGACGATTTATCTTGAAGGACTTGACTATTTTCAGCTTCAAGAACCTTCTCTGCAAAATGATAATGGTAGATATGAATACAAGACATGTGAAGCGTATTCTGATGAGAAAACCTTTGAAGATAAAGATATGAAAGGATTGTCTTTCAACAAAGGTACAACAGACTCTATGGAAATGTTGGCTACAAATAACGTAGACGATATGGGTTATGCGAAAGAATACATCACATTTTGCAACGACAGAAACCATGAATTGTCATTGATGCATCTGGTGTTAGAAAAAGCTCCAGGAGTACCAGGATGGAGTGTCGGTTACATCGATCCTGCAATAAAGAATGAAAAATATTCGTTTGAGGCAGATAATACCAATGCCTATGCGTTCCTTAATACGACCGTAGCTAATGTTGTAAAATGCGTATTTTATTTCGATACAATCAATAGAACAGTAAATGCATACGCTAAAGAAAACATAGGAAAAGACACGAATATCTTCATTGGATGGCGTAATGCACTTAATATGCTCAAAATGACTCCACAGGCAGATACAATGTATAACGCTCTGACAATTCAAGGCGATGAAGAGTTGGATATTACGAGAGTCAATTATGGTCGAAGTCATATCTATAATCTTGACTATTATTTGACTACAAGCTACTTTCCTCAAGAAACTATAGATAAGGTCAAAATATGGCAAAAGTGGCAAATTGATAACCACGCTAAATATATTGAGAATGGAAAGAAGTCTGCGGAATATCAGGCAAAGATTGATGAGATTAATTATCGTGTGCCAAATGATGGAATCCAGATTGCTCAATATAAAACAATGGATCAAGAAACTCTTGAAAAAACTCTAAAAATGTATGAGCAGATGCTTACTACAATCCAAGTCAGTGTAGATACAAGAGATGATCATGAAAAAGATTCAAGCGGAAATTATACAAAATGGGATAAACCAGATGATATTCAGAATCGTGTCTATAAACCTTGGACTACTCCTTCTGACGAAGTTGATCATGAAAAATATCTTGCTTTGTTAAAAGAAAGCAACAAAGGATATTATACATATCAAGAATTAAGAGATTATATTATTCCAAATATTAAGGTGGCAATTCAAAACTTGCATTTAGCCGATGATAAGAAGATTGATTACAATGATGAATTTGAATCAAATTGGGATTTATATGGAATCAAAGAACTTGAAGGCAAACGTGACGAATACAAAAAACAGATTTTAGATATTCTTGCTGCATATCAAAAAGAATGGAATCAACTTACTGATGAAGAAATCAGCAAAGCTGGTGTAAAGGATGAAAAAACCTATAATGTATTCCATAAGAATTTTATTAAGTACAAAAATTGGCTTGGTGATGAAAACACAAAAGGCTCACTTCTATATAAATTAAAAGAGTTAAATGCACAGGTCGATGAACTTGAAACTCAGAAGAAACCATATGACGATGTAATGACAGATATGAATACTCATTCTGAACTCAATGATCCGCAATTTGGATTGACAGATAAAGAATACACTGCTGTCATGAACATTGTTCGTATGGGAGATTATACAAACAATAATATCTTTACTACTTCTCTTGATGACGCAGTAACATCTTACGAGCATTGCGAAGAATTATATCAAGATGGATTAAAACGCATCTCTGAAACTTCTCAACCACAATATCAGATTGAGACTTCTCTCGATAACATTCTTTCATTAAATGAATATGCAGACGTAGATTCGGATGATAAACAAGGTTGGCATAATCAGTTTACGGTCGGTAACTTTATTCGAGTTGGCGTACGTGATGATTATGCAATTAAGTTAAGATTATTGACAATTGCATACAATCCTTGCACAAAAAGTTCGGAAATTAGTGTGACATATACTAACATGATCACGAGTCTAACAGGTAGGGATGATTTCTCTTATCTGTTTGACGATACTGCTGCTTCGCAGAAAAATAGTATTTCTGTCGGGACAGGCGACTCCAAAGATTCTGTTGAGTATATGACTAATATGCTTCAGAGAATGACGAACAGTTCTTTGTTTGGAAATGCAGTGAACAATAGCGTACAAAATGTATTAAGCGATCAAGGAACAATTAACAAACTGTTTGGAGATTATCTGAATTATAAAGTAATTAATGTCGGTAATATCACTGGCAACAAAGCTGAGTTTAATGAGTTGTTTAGCAAATATATTAACTCAGAATATATTGCTGCTAATTCGGCTGATATTAAAAAGTTAAACACAGACGTTGCCAATATTAACTCTGCAATCATTGGCACTTCTTCAACAGAAACAGGTATCGTATTCAACCTTTCCTCAGCAAATGCTAAGTTTGACTCTGCATGGATCATTAATGGTATCGCAGGGAAAATGACGATCGGTGACTTAGCCGCAGGCGATATTACAATCTCTGACACAATGCGAATCTTATCTGAGAACGGCAATTTTATAATGAACGGGTCTGCCATGCAATTCTTAGACACTGAAGGCAATGTTGGAATTCAAATTGGTTATGATACAAATAAAAATCCTAGCATTATTATCAAAGACGATAAAGGCGTAACAGTTATGACAAGTCAAGGTATCACTAAGGATGCGATTGCTGATGGATTGATTGTGAATAATATGCTTGGAGATAAATCTATATCTAAGGATAAGCTGAACTTTCCTATCGTTGAAGCGAACGCACAAGGCGGAGTTGATATTACACAGATTTATGATGGTAAAGGCGGTTTATGGGGCGTTGAGTATACAACTTTTAAGGAAAGTGTGAATAGTACACTTGATGATTTCGATTCTCAAATGAATGAGATGGGTTATAATATCATTCTTACTTCTTCTACAGGAGCAAGGCTTGGTGTGGACGGAACATCTACATTGAGTATCACATTGACAAAAAATGGTACAGATGTAACAAACGAATGGTCAGAAAATCACTTTGAATGGTGTAGAAAATCATCTGATTTAGATGGAGATACTTATTGGAATGAACAGCACTCTGGTATGAAAAGTGTTGTTGTAAATAGACAAGATATTATGAATGGAGCGACTTTTGGTTGCTCTTTTGTTGTTGATGGAGAAACATTGGCAACTACTTTAAATTAAGGAGGAAAATTATATGGGAAAAGTGCTTGCCTATGGCGAGATTACAATTACAGACCTAACAGATGGGAAGCAGATACAAGCATATGTGACATCGAACCAACCAAATTTTGTATCATACGATCCCAATGCAACTACAAAATATAATCCTGACTGGTCAGCAAGTAAATTGGTACTTACGCCAGTCATTTTTATTGATAATAAACAGGTGTCATTAACTCAGACTGGGCTAAGCATTACTTGGCAGAGAAAAGTTGGATCAGCAGCATCTACAAATATTGTCACAGGAGAAAGTGTATCTAGTGGAGTGTTAAGTGTTAGCAAAAGTATGTTAGTGCCGAATAGTTCAGAAATGATCACTTATATTTGTAGTATCGTTTATACTGATCCAGATACACAAATTAAAGCAGAAACAAGATGTCAGATGTCCTTTACTCTGGTGAAACAAGCTACTGAATTATCCGACTGTAGCATTACTGGAGATACAACATTTAAATACAATGGAGATGGAGCAATTACTTCTGCTTCTTCTATTACATTAACTGCTGTGTTAACAAATACTTCTGTAAAACAATGGCAATATAAAAAATCAGATGGGACATTCGCTGCTTATCCTAGCGCTGGCGCAACTACTACTCTTACTGTAAATCACAATGATGCAGTGTTTGTAAATGATGTGGCAGTTATTAAATTACTTACAAATGATGATAATGTTTATGATATTCATCAGATTGTCAAGTTAAGGGACGGAGCGGCAGGTAAGGATGTTTATAGTTGTGTATTAAGTAATGATACACAATCTGTGCCTTGTAACGCCAATGGTGGATTATATAGTTCATCTCTCACAGGTGCTGATACTACAATTACTATCTACAAAGGTGGAGTTGATGACTCAGAAAACTGGACTATCAAAGCTACTCCAAGCAATGGTATCACAGGTACATGGGATGGAGACACAAGAAAATATACTGTTACAGGAATTACTGTTGATTCTGGCTATGTTGAATTTGTATGTACTAAATCAGGTCAGGCAAATATTACAAAAAGATTTTCTTTAAATAAAGACAGATCTGGTAGTGATGCAACTATTTATCAGGTAAATGCTGAAAGTAATGTTCTTAAACTAAATGCTTCTAATGTATTTAGTCCAACACAAGCTAAGTTCAGTGCCTATAAGAGAATTGGAAACACTACCGCTGCAACTGCTTATTCTGGTAGATTTAAAATTTCTGAAAGCACAGATGGAAATACATATACAGCGAAATACACATCAAGTTCTGATCAGAATAGTGTTAGTTATACACCTTCTAGTACGAGTATTAAGACAATCAAAGCAGAATTGTATGCTTCTGGTGGTACAACTACATTATTGGATACTCAGACTGTAGCGATTATTTCTGATGGTAAGAATGGTGAGGATGGTAAAAACGGTACTTCTGCTGTAAGTACAGTTCTTGGAAATTATAGTGAAGTAATTCCTTGTAATTCAAATGGGACTGCTAGTGCTGCTAAAGATATTACAATTCCATATTCTTGTTACAAAGGAACAACAAGAATTGCAGGTAAAGCTACTGTAGGTACATTGCCAAGTGGAGTAACTGTGAAATCCAATACAGATGCTACTGCTTCTGCCGAAGGGTCAATTATCTTAACTGTTGCTGCTGGTGCAAGCTTAGCAAGTGCAATGTCAGGAGATATTACAATCTCTATCGTTGCTTCTGGTCTTACAGCTACGCATAAATTTAATTGGAGCAAAAATACGAAAGCTACAAATGGCGTAAATGCTATATTATTCCAAGCTTACGCACCTAATGGAAATCATATCATCAATGGCGAGAACGCAGTTTCACTACAAACGATATTAACAAATGGTACAACCACTGTCACTTCTGGTGTTACATATCAATGGAGCAAATATGTTAGCGGAGCTTATCAAAATATCGCAAGTGCTACGTCTGCGAACTTAACAGTAACACCTAGTATGGTAGATTCTGTGGCTTCATTTAGATGTAATGCCGTTTATGGTGGTAAGACATATTCTGCATATGTCAGTGTTATTGATCAGAGTGATCCATGTTCAATTAATGTATTGAGTTCTTTAGGAGATCAATTGATTAATGGACAGGGTGCAGGTGCTTTATATGTAATCGTTACAAGAAACGGAAAAGAAATTGATACATTGAAATCTACAACATTCTCTACTTCTGCTCCTACAAAGCCTGCGAGTGGGGATTTTTATTATAAGGTAGATGCTTCTGCTAAAACAGTTACTTTAATGAAATATAATGGAACAGCTTGGTCAGCAGCTGCTGGTAACGATCTTCCAAAATATACTTACAACTGGACTCGAAGAGATAAAAAAGGAGTGGAATTGGACACAGCTTCTAATTATGCATCTGGAAAAGCAATTTTCTTAGATTCATCTGTTGTAAATGGGAAAATGATTTTCGGCTGTGAAGTCGTTGATGATAGTGAATAGGCAATAATGTCAGGGCGTACATTATTGTCTTTTTTAATGTACGCCTAATTATCGTTAAGGAGGAAATATTTGAATGGGTAAAACTTTAGGCTATGGTGAGATTACTGTTGCTAATATGACAGAACCTTTCACAGTCATGTTAACAAACGAAGCACAGCAATTCGCTACAGATTCAAATAGAAAAGTAACTTCCACACAAAGTTACTATACAGACATTATTGTTATTCGTGGTAGCCAGGAACGGACTGATTACACGATTGGAAATATTACTTCTGGCAGTGGGATTACTGTCAGTAAAAACAGTAAAAGAGTTACATTTAGTGTGAGTGCTGGTACTACTATCGGTGCCGATGCAGGAGTAATTGAGATTCCTATTACGCTTGATGGGCAGACTGTTAAGAAACAGTTTTCTTGGAGTTGTGGGAAACAAGGACCTCAAGGTGTTAAGGGTAATGATGGGAATAGTTTTGCTTGGAATATGTTAAGTGAAACAAATTGTGGTAAAAAACATTGGGGAACAGAGTCTTCTGGCGGAAAATATTCTGTTGAAGATTTTATTACAGAAGATAATATCGATGCTGTAAAACTAATTTGTACTGAGGCTATATCTACATCAAATTGGTCTTATGTTTCATTTAAAGATATTAAGATGTTGAAACAACTGAAACCATCTACAAAATATACATTAAGTTACGATATTAAAGCAAACAGATCAGGAGCTATAAGTCACTCTATATGTAAAGGAGATGCAAGTAATTTTTGCACTAATACTGTCGTTGTAAACAATATAATTGGGAATGAAACGTGGCAACACATCTCAGTAGTTTTAACTACGAACGATTTAAAAACAACACCTACAAACGAAATTCTATATCTAGGCAGAAATGCTTTAAGTAAAGTAGGTTATTCTATCATCAAAAATCTCAAACTAGTTGAAGGAGATATCGACACTCCTTGGAGTCCATCTCAATCAGATATCGAAGGAAAAGGCGTTGTAGAAACAGTTCAATATTACTTAGCAACATCTCAAGCCTCTGGAGTAACTTCTTCTACTTCTGGTTGGAGTACGGACATTACAACCCAAAAACTCACTGCGGATAAAAAATATTTATGGAATTGTTATCAGACTAAATATTCAGATGGTACGAGTGAACCTATTAGCACACCTAAAGTTATTGGTGTATACGGAGATAAAGGGCAAAACGCCAAAAACCTCTCTATCACACCTTCATCTCAATACTTCAAATCTACAGATGGTGGTAAAACATTTGCACCAAACACAATTACAATCAAACCTACTATTCAGGGAGAAATCAGTTTTGGTAAATGGCAGTACAGTATTGATGGTGGCGTTAGCTTTGCTGATGTTGTGAGTGGACAGAAAGGCTTGACGATCAATAATAATGTGTTGGCTGTTAGCAAAGATAGTAGTTTATACAGTGATGCTGTTACTATGGTTACTTTCAGAGCTGTGGCTAGTGATAGTAGCTTTTATGATACTTGTAGTATTGCTAAGATTTATGATGTGAGTGATATTGGTGATGGTAGGAATTTGCTTTGGAATAGTAATTTTGCTAAGACTGATGAAGCCATTACTGGAACAACGAATAGTTGGGGGTTACATACTAGAGGAACGAATCTTGTTGCTTCAATTGACACTTCAACAAAGCATAATGGGTTCAACACGTTAAAGACTGTTAGTGCCGCCAATGGCGATAAGAATTCAAGTAATGACCTCGAATGGTTTGCATGGGGTATTTCTGAAAGGACTTCTGACAATCTTCATTCCAAAAATCAAAATTATACATTATCATTTTACGCAAAGGCGAGTGTTACGACTGATTTTATTGTTAGATGGGGATATGATGCCTATGGTGCGGATACTACAAGAACACTTACAACCAATTGGCAAAAGTATGAAATCAAATTACATCAAGCAACAAGTGCATATAGTATAACCATTATCTTTAAGCTTTTAACAGCTGGAACTGTTTGGTTTTCTGAGTTTAAACTTGAAAAAGGATCTTCTGCGACAGGATATTCTACTGCTCCAGAGGATGTTCAAACAGCGATTTTATCTACCAAATCAGAGATCTCTGACGTGAGTTTAAAGGTGGATAAAAACAAGCAAGCTATTGAGCAAAGAGTGGAAAAGACTACTTATGAGCAAGATTTGAACTTGGTTAAAGGCGATATTAATAAAGCAAATGAAGGACTGAATAAGTGGAGATATGAGATTTATCCTAAAAGTTTGTTTGTAAGCGAATATCAAGGCAAGAGTACAATGGATGTATTTGCTAAGAATACAAATCTTACGCCTAGTCAGAGTGTGTTAATTAATGATACGGATTTAAGTATTGCTTGGAATTATGACAACAATTATATTGGCTATGCCCTTACATTTGCAAAATTCTCTGCTGCCAAAAGTGTTGCAATTACATTTGCACATGATGATGGAGCACATATTTATCTGAATGGTAAATTGATTGGCGGTAGTGATGCGTACAATAACAAAGGTGAATCTTTGACGTTGGGCTTCGTAAAAGGATGGAACTGCATTGAGGTTGTTGTAAATGAAGGTGCTTCTACAGAAGGATTTAAGTTAGGTACAACTATTTCTGCCATCTCAGAATGTCAACTCATGAACTGTTACTACGGTACTCCTGTTGCTAGACAGTCTCACATTACAAATCAGTTGGTGGAAAACACGACTAATATCGAAGGGGTTACAACAACAATGCAGAAAGTCATGACCACTGTTGGTGGATCAGACAAAATTGATGAGTTTGTGAACAACTATAACAAAACCATTGAGAGTGAAAAACAGTTTAAGAAAACTATTGGCGAGACCTATACAACTAAAGATGAGTTTAATGGGCTTGAGATTGGTGGTAGGAATTTACTAACCAAAGACGATTGCAATATGTCTAAATGGCAAAATTTATTTCCAGCCCATTGTAAAGCTACAAACAATAATTATTCAAATCATATAGATTATGTTCCTACGGATGGAGAATGGGAAATTATTTACAAGAAAATCTCAGTTACAAAAGGACAAAAATATATTCTGTCTTTTGATTATAAAGTTAACAAAGCCTACAATTACCTAAGTGGACAAAAATATGGTGTATATTTATCAACGTCTGTGCCAACAAACGCAGCACCTGCAAACATTATTACAAATGGACAATATGTTATAGAAAACACAGTTACAAGTCTTAAGCGTGGCGTAATCACTTTTACTGCCCCTATTGACACACTCTATATTGTAATTAATGGCGGTTGCATAGATGACAACCAGACTGGATTAAGTTTTGAATTTAATAAATGGAAGCTTGAAAAAGGTAACAAAATAACCGATTGGACCCCAGCTCCTGAAGACAATGAAATTAATGGGCAGAATTTAGTAAGTAATCTTCCTTCTAATTGGGAACAAGGAAGTTTCGTAGTAGAAGATGATTCTAAAAATAAAACATATTCTGAAGTGAAAGTTTCTGAGAAAACACAGATTCGTATTAAAGAATTAATTCCTGTATTTGGTGATATAACAATTTCGGCACAAGCTATACAAAATTCTTCAAAAGAATCCCTTAATCATTATGTAATTTTATTTGATGTTAATAAAAGATATATGGGAAAGCATAATGTAAACGGTTGGAACACCTCTTTTCCACGAATGTTTAATTGTGGTGATGCAAAATACATAGCCATTGCATTAAAATGGGGAGACGGCACAAAAACACAAATTACTCCTTCCGACATTTCACAAATCTGCTTAAAGATTGAGCGTGGTACTTCTGCTACGCCTTTTACATTAGCACCAGAAGATGTAAATGGAAAGATCGTAAATGTAGAAACTATTGCTAATCAGACCGCTAATAAATTTCAATGGATTGTCAAAAGCGGGACAAGTTCAAGTAATTTCGAAATTACTGATAGATTAATGAATCTTGTATCAGCAAACATTAATCTTGATGGTGTTGTAAGCTTTATGAATACTGCTAAAGGAGATGGCAGAAAGAATCTATATAATCTAGATTACTCTAGTTTTGAAAATGTTGCCTCACAAGAAGATGCTATATGCTACGCAAAAGATAACGGTGTAACTTCTGTCGGCATTGATAGTTCGGTATCTTATGATGGAGATAAGTCTCTTAAAATTAGTTATACTACTGCAAATTTAAACTCAAGTACAACACCATTGTATTTAGGAAGTTCTGCAAATAATTACGGTTGTGTAAAAATACAAGCAGGTAAACAATACATACTTTCTTGTTATGTAAAATCAGATTCTACTACGGGACTGTTCATGATAGATATTCAGGGGCATGATACTCCAGACACTAAAACAGATGGACTTTATCTATCTAACATTGATCCGAGAAAATTACCAGGAAGTTCTACTGGTGTTAATTTAAGTACGGATTGGCAACGAGCTGTTTGTGCAATTAAAGTCGCAGATAATGCAACTGGATTATACTGGTCTGTAGTTCCTCTTATCTGGGGGAAACCAAGCAGTTCTAGTGCGCCTAAAACTTTTAATATATGGGTAGACTGCATTATGTTGGAAGAGGTTGATTCTATTTCAAATGAACCTGGTACTTACATACTCGATAAAGAAACTATCATAGATGGTGGGAGTGTTAAAGCTGACACTATCACTGGTAATCAAATTTTGGCAGGCTCCATTACAGCCGATAAAATCGCAACAGATGCCATTAAATCTCGCAACTACGACTCTTCTGGTGGTACGCAGGGATCATTCTTAAATCTGGGTGATGGTAGCTTTACAAGTCCTAATTTGAGTTGGGATTCAAATGGTAATTTGATTGCCAAGAATGCTAACATTATAGGCAATTTAACAGCTGGTACTGTTGGCGAATGGAAAATTGATAAATATATTTACAGTAGGGATAAGATGTTCTTCGATATCAATAAACACAATGGTCAATCAATTTACAATAAAAATTCTACAAATAACTTGTTTTTAGGAGATGGGAAAGTCTCAAGTTTTTACTGGTTTACAACACAAAACAATACTTTTATTATTGAAAATGGGAATTCGCCACAATATGCCACGGGTCCCGCAGGAATATCTTTCGGAACAAATATTGCTCAAGGACAAATTGAATTATATGAATCCGTTTATCCAGGAAACATAATACAAGATTATGAACAAACTAGCCATACATCTGAATTATCTATTAGTGGTTCCAAAATAAGTTTTAGCTACTATGATTCAAATGGTAGTTCATTCAGCGATAGCCCATATACATATATTATGGCAGATTACGCTAGATTTTATGGAGATATATTTGTTCAGGGTAGTATTACTACAGATGAAGGTGTAGATGTCGGTGGTAAATTACAAGCATCTTCAATTGCAACAAAAAATGGTGGATTGATTGAAACTGCTGGAACTGTTTATGGCGGAGGAGAAATCCAGTGTGGTGGTGGACAAATGAGAATTATTGGTGGTAATTATGGTATTCTCTTAAGAAATGATGGATCTGATTTTTACATTCTATCTACTGATTCTGGAAGTCCATGGGGTGGTTGGAACTCTAAAAGACCATTTAGAATAAATTTAGCTAACGGTATCCCATATTTCGAATATGGAATAATTATCCCAAATGAAAATTATCTTTTAGGAAACGGATATCAACTTGCTAGAGGAACGTCATGGGGTGGCGTATGTATCGGAGACGACAGTAAAAGATTACGTCTTTATGGAACTTCAATCTGGGCATCTCACAGCATTTCTACGTCTGATGAAAATCTTAAAGAAAATTTTACAACTCTTGATCAGTATGAAGAGTTCTATATGAATTTAAATCCTATAGGGTTCAATTACATCGGAGATTACGATGGTAAGAAAACTCATTTTGGATTTGGTGCTCATAAAATAGAAGACATCTTAGAATCCGAGGGTTATGATGCTGATAAATTCGCTGTAGTAACACATAGACCTCTCGTACAGGAAGATATTGAAAAGCGTTTTGGCAAAGATGTTACGGTTGATATTGAAACGGAATATGGTGTTTCTTATGCAGAATTTATTGCATTAAATACCCATATGATTCAAAAAACACGAAGAGAACTTACCAAAGTCAAACAAGAAAAAGCCGACCTAGAAGCTCGATTACAAATAATTGAAGCAAAACTTGGACTTTAAGAACGGATAAACAACTAAATAAAACATAAATTTGATCGTACATAGAGCAGTTTTCGAACTGCTCTTTTTTGTATGTAATTTTATAGAAAGAAAGGTGAAATACATATGGTATACACAGTTAAATTAGATAGCTCTGACGACAAAGTATTTAATCTTATGCAGTTTAATAGCATGACTTTTGACATGGAATGTAAACTTGTCGTTTGCACAGATGATCTAAAAGCAGTTAAATCAGCATTTACAAACTTTAAAACATTAGACATCTACAGAGATGATGTGCAGATTGCAACTTATACATGCTTTAACAATTATAAAGAAATCTCTTTACAACAGGGATTATATAACAACTCCAATGGAGAATGGGAAGATGCGCTGATTGTATCTCTTACAAGAGCAAATATTGTAGAACAGGTACAGCGACTTGATGAAAAAGTCAATCAGGTTGTTGATATTAACACACTGACTCTTGATGAATACAAGAACTATTTACAGGAGAAAAACAAAACTGCTCTCGCTGAGTTCTTAGCAGATCAGAGCGTGGAATTCAATGGTAAGCCTTATGGAGTATCTGAAGAAGATCAGAATGAAATGGCTCTGAACTTTATGCAGTATCAAGCTCTTACTACTGCTGGTCAGCAAGTAACTCTTGAATGGCATAGTAAGAAGAGTGCGTGTGAAACATTCACTGCTGAGGAATTTGTGCAGTTAACAGCAATGATCAAGGCATTTGTCTATCCTTACTTTCAGCAGATGAATGTCATCAAACAACAGATTTTCAGTTCTACTAGCAGAGAAGAATTGGACAAGATTGAAATTAAGTATGAAGTAATTCCTGTGCAGTCAACAGAACCTACTACTCCTTCAGATGGAAAAGATTCAACTACGACTGATAAGACAGATGAAACAGGAAAAGATTCAGTTACGACTGAAGAATAATTAGTTTAACAGAGAAAAGGAGAAAATTAATATGGAAATGACAAATATGCAGGCAGATATGATCTTAGGACAGTTAAATACAATTTATGCATTCCTTATGAAAAACAGTGAATTAGTACCATGTACTTTAAGTGCTGGGCTTGCCAAGAATATTAGAAAGATTCAAGAAGAGCTGAAGGAATATTTTGAAGAAAAACGCAAACTCTTACAGAAATATGATATCACTACTGATGCCCAGATCAATAGCACAGAGAACGGACAGAAATTCTTAGCAGAGTTTAATCCTTTAAGCATGGAAAACTCAGGGGTTGAGTTCCATAAGATGAGAATGACTTTTAGCGAAGTTTGTGATGTTATTGAGAATTGTCAAGGAATTCTTGAGGGAGACATCATGATTTTACAGCTTATTTGTAAAGATGAAAGTGAGAACGAAGATCAAAAAGAAGGTGAATAAATGTTGCATGTAAAGAAATCATGTAAATATCTTATCTTATTCCTTATTGGAGCATTTGCTTATTGTGGAATTGAAATCATCTGGCGAGGATATACACATTGGACAATGGGAGTGTTAGGTGGTAGTTGCTTTATTCTTATTGGGCTGATCAATAACAGTCGCTTCTTCTACCATCTTATGCCCTTTCGTAAACAAATGATTCTCGGAGGATTGATTGTTACTGTAATGGAATTCATAGCAGGTTGTATTTTAAATTTATGGTTAGGTTTAGGCATTTGGGATTACTCTCAAATGCCTTTTAATCTGTGTGGGCAGATTTGCTTACCTTATACAATTTTATGGATTTTACTGAGTGCAGTGTGTATTGTTACAGATGATTGGTTGAGATATTTATTATTTGGAGAAGAAAAACCAGAATATGTTTGGTAAAGACTTAAAGGAGTGATTTTTATAAAATAATCGAGGTAATTACATGATAGAAAATTGGAATATTATAATTAATTTTTTATCTCAACATGGGGCTGCATTGACAGTGTTTGTCTTTGCGGTTCTTTTGTTTGCAGATAAAATTTTTGATGTCACTTCCAAATTAAACGAAAAGTTTGGGTTTGAAACACGAGCCTCATTAGAAAAGAAACATCAAAAAGAAGTGATTGAACAACAACGCTTAATGATCGATAAGCATACAGAAACTTTGGAGAAACTAACACAGATTTTGAGCAATCAGAATAAGGATATTCAAGTTATCAAAGACATGATGAGAGAGCAAGCCGCATTATTAACAGACCAAAAGGTAGGCATGGAACGACTATTTGCACATACAGCTGAACTGGCTAAAAAATTAGATGATGCGTGCGTAATAGACGTTGCTTTATCTGAAGGTGTTGCTGCAATGTTAAGAGACAGAATCAAACAAGCCCACAGGTATTACAAGCAAAAAGGTTGTATTTCCCCTACGGGGCTTGAAAACATCAATGCTATTTATAAGGTATACCATGACCAATTACATCAAAATGGCGTTGGAGAAAAAATGTACAAAGAAATTAAAGCATTGCCTATTAAGGATGAAGAGTCATTCTTGTAGGTCTTTTTTATTGCAAAGGAGGATTGCATTATGAACAAATTTAAAGAATTTTTGGCAAGTATTAATTGGAGTGAAGTTAAACCACATACTGTTGTGAGCTTGATTTTACAGGTGTTAGCGTGGATCAATATGGGATTAACTGCGGCAGGTAAACCTGTGATTGACGTACATGAAGATGTGATTAACCAGATTGTAGGTTGGGTATTTGTATTTGGTACTTCTGCTTATGGCAACTGGAAGAATCATAGCTTTACTTGGTTTGCACAAACAGGAGATAAGATTGCTTACGCATTACGTGATGGTAGATTAACTGCCGATGAAATTGATCAGATCATGGAAAAGGTTGCAGATAAAGACGTAATTGTAAAAGTTGATAAAGATTTATTTGAGAAAGAATTAGACGATGTCGCAGAGGGTAAAGAGTCTGACGACATTGTTGGATAATTTGCTAAGTGATGAATTAGTTATTGAATAATTAGTTATTGAGCAGTTGCTGTTATGGTGACTGCTCTTTTTAGATAAAAGAAAGGAGCCTGATATTTATGGCATTAAAATTTAAAACAAGAACGGCAAAGAGCGTGAGCTACGGAAGTAAACGTAGCACGAGTTCTATTAAGTTTATTGTAATCCATTTCACAGGGAATGACGGAGATTCCGCTAAGAACAATGCAGATTATTTTGCCACTGGTAATACGAGAGCTGCTGGGGCACACTATTTCATTGATGAGGGAGATATTGTATGGAAATCTGTTCCTGTTAATCGAGTAGCATGGGCAGTTGGAGGATTTGTTACAAATGCTAATGGAGGTGCAAAATTTTATAAGATTTGTACTAATGCAAACAGTCTAAGCATTGAAATGGCTAATTCTGTAGGAAGTGTTCCTAAGGCTACATATAAAAATGCTGTTAGTCTAACTAAAAAACTTATGAAAAAATACAATATTCCTGCCAGTCATGTTCTAAGGCACAATGATGTATCGGGAAAACAGTGCCCAGAACCTTGGTGTGGAAAAAATAATAAACAGTGGGCTAAATTCAAAGCAGACATTTCTGGTTCTACAGTAGTAAAACCAAAAGCATCTTCTAAGTTTAAATCATACAAAGTAAAAGTAACTGCTTCTGCTCTTAAGGTGCGTAAATCTCCATCTACGACGGCTGCTATTGCCAAAGATGCCTATAAGAAAGGCACAACAGTTACAATCAAAGCTGTTAAGAATGGTTGGGGTAAAACTAAAGATGGTTGGATTAAACTGTCTTATACAAAGAAATGCTAAAGAGTATGAAAAGAAATAAGAAACAGTTATGATTGATTTGACGATCAGTCGTTATTTTCTTTATTAGTTTTGTTTGTTGGTGATAAAGAAGTGTTATTCTCTGCTGCGGAGAAGGTAAATATGAGCAGAATAAAAATTCAAAGGGTACATCAGATTAATTTCTGGTGTACCCTATTTTTTTACGATTTTGATACTTTACACATATCATCTATTTCATGCTCAGACAAGTATAAAGGCATTCCACACTTCTCATCGAAGAAGGTTAGGACGTACTCTGTAGAATCCATTCTAGCGCCATATATGGTTGTTTTAATAGGTGTATGAGAGTCGATTTCTGTGAGTTGTACTGTATCTCCTATGTAGAATAAACCGCACTCTGTATTGAGTGTCTTGTCACTTTCGTTGTATTCGTATATTCTCATTGTATTTTCAATTTCCTTTTTTGTTGTATATATGCTTCTTCTACTTCTGACCGCACATGACCGTAAAGTTTCTTTTGAGCTTCTGTCAGCGCCTTCATTGCATCATCACGATTATTAAATTTCCTTAATATATATA